>JAESGM010000343.1_pt1 | contig 55178 bp, 45 predicted proteins | sample 9269721 | NCBI WGS metagenome assembly JAESGM01 (sample SAMN15720920, study PRJNA650825) | algae metagenome | isolation source: Komarekiella atlantica HA4396-MV6 and co-occurring heterotrophs from... | place: USA: Theobald House, Kauai, HI | collected 2009-07-29
GCTGCGCTCGCGCTCGCCGCCGGCTTTCTCCCCGGCGCCGCCTGGGCGCAGGGCAAGGTGCTGAAGTTCGTCTCCTGGCAGAAGGACGAGCGCGGCGTCGGCGACTGGTGGGGCTCGGTGATCAAGGAGTTCGAGGCGACCCATCCCGGCGTCAAGATCGAATGGACCAAGGTCGAGCGCGGCGCCTATGCCGACACGATGACGACGCTGTTCGCCGGCGGAAAGCCGCCCGATATCGTCCACCTCGCCTCCTTCGAGTTCCAGAAATTCGCCGATAATGGCTGGCTGGAGCCGCTCGATCCCTACATCAAGGACGCCAAGTTCGATCTCAAAGGATGGGCTGGGCAGGACACCTGCAGCTGGAACAAGCAGACCGTCTGCACGATGATGCTCTATTTCGGCTACATCTTCGCCTACAACGAAGACCTCTTGAAGAAGGAGGGTCTTGCCGTCCCGAAGACCTATGCCGAGTTCCTCGCCGCGGCGCAGAAGCTGACCAAGGACGTCAATGGCGACGGCATCGTCGACCAGTTCGGCACCGGCCACGAGACCAAGGGCGGCGGCGGCCAGTATATGAGCGAGATGATGAACTACACGCTCGATGCCGGCGGGCGCTGGACCAATGATGCCGGCAAGGTGACGATCAACACGCCCGAGATGATCGAGGGCCTGTCGCGCTGGAAGACCATCGTCAAGACCAGCCTGACGCCGCGCGATTTGCCGGCCGGCGAGGTCCGCCAGATGTTCGCCGACGGCAAGATCGCCATGAAGATGGACGGCCCCTGGCTCTATCCGATCATCCAGAAGGGCAAGGCCAAGGACCAGATCAAGCTCGGCATGGTGCCGTTCAAGCCGCCGGTCGGCGGCTCCTCCAACGTGCTCGGCATCGCCGCCGATGCGCCCAAGGAGAACAAGAAGCTGGTCTGGGACTTCATCGCGCTCGCGACCTCGGACAAGTTCCAGTCGAGCTATGCGACGCTGGGCGCCTCGCCGCCGCCTAGCCCGCGCGCCGACACCTCGGCCGCGACCAAGGACACGCCGCATTTCGACCTCTTGGTGCAGGCGACCAAGGCCGCCGCCGACGCCAAGGTCGACCGCATCCCGAAGGGGCTGGAGCTGCAGTTCAACGAGTTCGCCAAGATGGTCATGGAAGAGTCCCAGCGCATGATCATCCAGGACCTCGACCCGAAGACGGTCGCGGCCACCATGCAGGCCAAGGCCGAAGCGCTGCAGAAGCAGTGACGGCACTGCAAGAACCCCTCTCCCGGATGGGAGAGGGGCAGGGGTGAGGGACCGCCGCTAGTTATTTGAGCGATACAGCGCCGCTGCGCCTTCTGCGGACAGGGCAGGCCCTCATCCCTGCCCTTCCCACACGGGAGAAGGGTTCCCCGCGCCCCTGCTGACAAGAGAGACGGGAGACGGACCGCCATGCCCCGATCAGCCTTCCTCGACCTCGCCCGCCCAAGCCGGCGGCACTGGCTCGGCTATCTCTTGCTGGCGCCGGCAGTGCTGCTGATCGCGCTGATCATCGTCTATCCGCTGTTCGTCTCGGTCGATCTCTCGTTCCAGAACGTCAACATCGCCCGGCTCGACCAGCCGCGCCGGCCGTTCACCACCGCCAATTACGAGCGGCTCTTCGCGTCCGAGGAGTTCTGGAATGCCTGCTGGGTGACGTTCAAGCTCGTCACCATCGTCTCCTTCTTCTGCTTCCTGCTCGGCCTCGGCACCGCGCTGCTGGTCAACAACCGCTTCAAGGGCCAGGCGCTGGCGCGGCTGCTCGTCGCCCTGCCCTGGGCGATCCCGGAAGTGATCGCGGTCGTGATCTTCGCCTGGCTGTTCGATTCCTCCTTCGGGCTGATGAACTGGCTCTTCATCAGGCTCGGCCTGGTCGACCAGACGATCAACTGGTTCTCCTCGCCCGACGCCGCCTTCGCCGTGGTCACGACGGTGATGGTCTGGAAGGGCTATCCCTTCGTCTCGATCATGATGCTGGCCGGCCTGCAATCCATCCCGGAGGATTTCTACAACGCCGCCAAGGTCGACGGCGCCCGCGCCTGGCAGCGCCTCCTCTACATCACCATTCCCTCGCTGATGCCGGTGATCGGCGTCACGCTCGTGCTGGTGATGCTCTGGGTCTTCCGCGACTTCTCGATCATCTACGTCTTGACCGGCGGCGGCCCGCTGAAGGCGACGCAATCGCTCTCGATCATGACCTACGAACAGGCCTTCGGCTTCTTCAAGATGGGTTACGCCTCCGCCATCGGCGTCATCACCCTGATCGTCTGCGTGATCGCGAGCCGGCTGATGATCGCCCGCGCGCCCGACAACATCTGAGGAGGCGGCCGATGAAACGTAAGACAACCCGGCACGCCCTGCTCTATGCCGGCGTCGCCCTGACCTGCGCCATCCTGGTCTTTCCGATCTACTGGCTCGTCGTCACCGCGCTTTCCGAGCCGAGCCAGCTGCGGCAGTTGCCGCCGAGCTTCTGGCCGGCCGAGCCGCGCTGGGGCGTGTTCGGGCAGATCATGGCCGAGCGGCCGATCCTGCTCTGGCTCGGCAACTCGGCCTTGGCGGCGATCGGAGCCGTTGCGATCTCGATGGTCGTCTCGGTGCTCGCCGGCTACAGCCTGTCGCGTTTCCGGGTCCGCGGCGGCCAGTCGCTCGGGCTCTTCATCCTGACCGCCAAGATGCTGCCGGCGACGCTGCTGGTGATCCCGCTCTTCGGCATCTTCCGCAATCTCGAGCTGATCGGCAGCCTGTGGTCGATCATCCTCGCTCACGCCACGCTGATCATCCCGTTCACCACCTGGATGTTGAAGGGCTATTTCGACACGATCCCGCGCGAGCTCGAGCAGGCGGCGATGGTCGATGGCTGCTCGCCGCTCGGCGCGATGGTCCGGGTCATCCTGCCGGTCTCGGCGCCTGGGCTGGCGGCGACGGCGCTCTATGGCTTCGTCCTGTCCTGGTCGGACTATGCCTATGCCCGGACGTTCCTGACCAACGCCCAGGGCAACTGGACCGCCAATCTCGGCATCACCACGATGAAGGGCGAGTACATCTCGAACTGGAGCGACATCTCCGCCGCCTCCATCCTCGTGGCCCTGCCGATCCTCGCGATCTACCTCTTCCTCGAACGCTATCTCGTCGGCGGCCTGACGGCCGGGGCCGAGAAGTAGAGAGTCTCATGGCTGGAATCCGCATCGACAGCGTCACCAAATCCTATGGCGCACTCACCGTCCTCAAGGCGTTCTCGCTCGACATCGCCGATGGCGAATTCGTCGTCCTCGTCGGCCCGTCCGGCTGCGGCAAGTCGACCATGCTGAAGATCCTCGCCGGGCTGGAGGAAGCCTCATCCGGCACGATCGCGATCGGCGAACGGGACGTCACCGACCTCGCGCCGGGCGACCGCGACATCGCCATGGTCTTTCAGAACTATGCGCTCTATCCGCATCTCACCGTCGCCAGGAACATGGGCTTCGGCCTGAAGATGCGCGGCACCGATGCCGCCGAGATCGACCGGCGGGTCAATGACGCCGCAAAAATCCTCGGCATCGACCACCTGCTCGACCGACGGCCACGCGCCCTCTCCGGCGGCCAGCGCCAGCGCGTCGCGCTCGGCCGGGCGATCGTGCGCGAGCCGCAGGCCTTCCTGATGGACGAGCCGCTCTCCAATCTCGACGCCAAATTGCGCGTCCATACCCGCGCCGAGATCAGCGCCCTGCACAAGAGGCTGCGCGTCACCACGATCTATGTCACCCACGACCAGACCGAGGCGATGACGATGGCCGACCGCATCGTCATCATGAAGGATGGCGTGATCCAGCAGATCGCCTCGCCCGACGTGATGTTCCGCGAGCCGGCCAATCTCTTCGTCGCCGGCTTCATCGGCTCGCCCGGCATGAACTTCCTCAGGACTAAGGCCGAAGCTGCCGGCGGTAGCGTGACGGCGAAGCTGTTCGGCCATGATGTAAAGCTGCCCGTCGCAAGTGCCGCGGCGCTCGCCGGCAAGGATATCGTCGTCGGGCTCAGGCCCGAGCATATCTCCGCCGGGGCCGGGCAGGTCTCCTTCACGGTCAGCCCGCGGCTGATCGAGAGCCTCGGCAGCGAGCAATATGTCTATGTCGACCTGCCTGAGGAGCATCGCCGCGAGGCGAGTTCCGGCGGCGAGGATGAGTCACGACGAACCTCGCTGATCGCGCGCCTGATCAATCCCGAGCCGCGACCGCCCGAGGCGACGCTGACGCTCTCCTTCGACCCGGCGCGACTGCATGTCTTCGATGCCGCCAGCGGCGAGGCGATCCGATGAGCACGATCCTGGTCACCGGCAGCGCCGGGCGCGTCGGCTCACGCGTCGCGCAGCAGCTTCTCGAAGCCGGCCATCGCGTCACCGGCTTCGACCTGCGCGCCAGCGGGATCGAGCATCCCGCCTATCGCGAGGTGCTCGGCGGCTTCGACGATCGCGCCGCCGCAAAGGAGGCCGTGCAGGGGGCGGAGGCGATCCTGCATCTCGGCGCCTTCATGTCCTGGCTGCCGGCCGATCGCGACCGGCTGTTCACTGCCAATGTCGAGGGCACGCGCGTGCTGCTCGAGGAGGCTGCGGCGGTTAAACCGAAGCGGCTCGTCTTCGCCTCCTCCGGCGAGGTCTATCCGGAGAACGTGCCGGATTATCAGCCGATCGACGAGGATCACCCGCTGAAGCCGCGCTCGCCCTATGGGCTGAGCAAGCTGCTGGGCGAGGAGATCGTGCGCTTCTTCGAGCGGACCAGCGGCGTCCCGGCGACCACCTTACGCTTCTCGCATACGCAGGATGCGAGCGAACTGCTCGACCCCGGCAGCTTCTTTTCCGGCCCGCGCTTCTTTCTGCAGCCGAAGATCAGGCAGCAGGAGGGCTTCGGCAACACTGCGGCCGTCGCCGCCCTGCGCGCCATCGATGACGGGCGCGAGGCCTTGGTGCTGTCGCGCAACGAGGCCGGCCGGCCCTTCCGCATGCACATCACCGACACGCGCGACATGGTCGCCGGCATCCTGCGGGCACTCTCGGACGAGCGCGCCGCCGGCCGTACCTATAATCTCGGCGCGACCGAGCCAGTCGACTTCGCTGTGGCGCTGCCGATGATGGCGCAGTTGACGGGACTGCCGTTGAAGACCATCGACCTGCCGGGCGCCGGCGTCTTCTACGAGACGTCGAACGCCAGGATCCGGACCGAACTGGGGTACGAGCCGCAATGGACCTTCGAGCGCATGATCGGCGAGGCGGCGCAGGCGCGGGTGAAGCGCGCGTCCTGACGCCGGACGAGCGCGACGTCCCGACCGGCGCGGCAGCCCTCGCCAAGGGCCTCTACCTGCTCGACGTGATCGGCGAAGCCTCGGCGCCGCCGCGCTTCCGCGACCTGCAGGCTGCGACCGGGCTGCCCAAGGGCACGCTGGCGCGCATGCTCAACACGCTGCTGACCTTCCGGCTGATCCGGCACGAGGAGAGCGACAACACCTATCGGCTCGGCCATCGCCTGTTCGAGCTCGCCCATCGCGTCTGGGAATCCTTCGACCTGCGCGGCGCCGGCGCACCGGCGCTCGACCGGCTCGCCGAGGAGACGCGCGAGACCGCCGCGCTCTGCGCCATCGACAATGGCGAGGTGCTTTATATCGACCAGCGCAGCCGCGGCGGCCCCTATGGCTTCCGCATCGAGATCGGCCGGCGCGCACCGCTGCATTGCACGGCCGGCGGCAAGGCCCTGCTCGCTTTCGTCCAGCCGCATGAGCAGCGCGCCCTCGTCGACCGGCTCAAGCTCGAACGCTTCACCGAGACGACGATCACCGAGGAGGAGGCGCTCGCGGCCGACCTCGCACTGACCCGGGCGCGTGGCTATGCGGTCTCGCAGGAGGAGCATGTCGCCGGCGTCGCCTCGGTCGCGGCGCCGATCTTCGACCATACCGGCCGGGCCGTCGCGGCGATCGGCGTGTTCGGCCCGTCCTCGCGCCTGACGCGCGAGCGATTGCACACCACCGGCCGCGACCTGATGGCGGCGGCCCGGCAGATCTCCGGCAATGTCGGCGCGACGCAGATGAACATCTCCCCGGCGCCACGCTCGGCGCGACCGGTTGATCCAGACGTGCAATGCGTGCTGCCCTGGGGCGCCCATCTCGCCGAGGGTCCCTATTGGTCGGCCGGCGAGCAGCGGCTCTACTGGGTCGACATCCTCGCGCCCTCGGTCAACCGCTTCGACCCGGCAACGGGCAACAATGAGGAGGTGACGCTGCCGCGCCTGGTCAGCGCCGTGCTCGGCCGCCGCGGCGGCGGGCTGGTGGTGCTGACGCAGGAGGGGCTGGAAGCCTTCGACTTTGCCAGCAGCCGGTTGACGCCGCTCGCCGACCCCGAAGCCGATATCCCCGACAACCGCTTCAACGACGGCAAATGCGACCGGCAGGGCCGGCTCTGGGCCGGGACGATGCGGCTCGACGCCAGCCGCGCCTCGGGCTCGCTCTACGCGATCGCGCCCGATCTCTCCTGGCAGCGACAGGAGAGCGGGCTGACCGTCGCCAACGGGCTCGACTGGAGCCCGGACGGGCGGACGTTCTACTTCGTCGATTCCGCCCATAGCCGGATCTATGCCTACGCATCCGACGCCAAGGCCGGAACGCTCGCCGATCGCCGCGTCTTCGCCGAGGTCGCCGGCCGGCCGGACGGGCTCGCGGTCGATGCCGAGGGCTTCGTCTGGTGCGCGATCTGGGATGGCTGGTGCCTGCACCGCTATGCGCCGGACGGCCGGCTCGATCGCGAGGTCTGGCTGCCGGTGCCGCGCCCGAGCAGCCTCGCCTTCGGTGGGCCGGACCTCAAGACGCTATTCATCACCACGGCGCGCATCCGCCTGCCCTCGCGGGTGCTGGCCGAGGCGCCGTTCTCGGGCGGGCTCTTCACCTTGCCGGTCGACGTGCCCGGCCTGCCGGCGGCGGAGTTCGGCGGGTGAGGGTCGAGGCCAGCTATCCCGACCTCGCCGGCAAGGCAGCCTTGGTCACCGGCGGCGCCGACGGCATCGGCCGTGCCATCGTTGAGGCGCTGGCGCGGCAGGGCAGCAAGGTCGCCTTCCTCGATATCGACGCCGAGCGCGGCAAGCGATTGACCGTCGAGCTCACGGCTGCCGGCGGCACGGTCTCATTCCACCACGTCGACCTGCGCGATATCCCGACCACGCAAGCGGCGATCGCGGCGGCGCGCGCCCTGCACGGCCCCTTCGCCATCGGCGTCAACAATGCTGGCCACGACGAGCGGCATGATTTCGAGGGGGTGACCGAAGCCTATTGGGATGACCGCCTCGCCGTGAATCTCCGGCCGATGATGTTCGTAGCGCAGGCGCTGGCGCCGGACATGCGCGGCCTCGGCGGCGGGGCGCTGGTCAACCTGTCCTCGACCTCGTGGATGAAAGGCTCGCCGCACATGATCGCCTACACAACGGCGAAATCAGCTGTGATCGGCTTCACCCGCTCGCTGGCGCGGGCACTCGGGCCGGATGGTATCAGGGTGAACTGCGTCACGCCGGGCTGGGTGATGACCGAGCGCCAGCGTTCGCAATGGTGGACGCCGGAGAAAGGCGCGGCCAACCAGGCCGCGCAGGCGCTGAAGGGCGATATCCTGCCGGAGGACATCGCGCAGATGGTGCTGTTTCTCTGCTCCGACGTCTCCCGCATGTGCGCCGGCCAGAACTTCATCGTCGATGCCGGCACGGTCTGAGACGATGAGTTCGCTCGACGACCTGCGCACCGTGCTCGACCCGGCCGCCATCGTCACCGATCCGCAGGCGATGGCGCCGCATCTCACCGACTGGCGCGGCAAGCATCGCGGCGCGGCGCTCGCGCTCCTCCGTCCCCGCACGGTCGAGGAGGTTTCGGCGATCCTGCGCTGGGCGAGCGCGACGCGGACACCGGTCGTGCCGCAGGGCGGCAATACCGGCCTGTCGGGCGGGGCGACGCCGGATGGCTCCGGCGAAGCCGTCGTGCTCTCGCTGGCGCGCCTCAACCGGATCAGGGCGATCGACACAGAGGGCGACACGCTGACCGCCGAGGCCGGCTGCGTCCTTGCCGATGCCCAGCAGGCGGCCACCGCTCATGAGCGGCTCTTCCCACTCAGCCTCGGCAGCGAGGGCTCCTGCCAGATCGGCGGGGTGGTCGCGACCAATGCCGGCGGCATCAACGTCATCCGCTACGGCACGGTGCGCGATCTCGTCCTCGGCCTCGAATACGTCCGCGCCGACGGCGCCGTGATCCATGGCCTGAAGCCGCTGCGCAAGGACAATGCCGGCTATGCGCTGAGAGAGCTGGTCATCGGCTCGGAAGGCACGCTCGCGATTGTCACGGCAGCGACCTTCAGGCTTTTCCCAAGGCCGCGTGTCAGTGCAACAGCTCTGTGTGGCCTCTCGAGTCCGGCTGGTGCGCTGCAACTTCTCGCCTTGCTGCGGCAGGCGGCGGGCGAGCGCGTCTCCAGCTTCGAACTGATGTGCGACGCCGAGATGGGGCTCACCCTCGATCTCGTGCCCGGCACCACCCTCCCGCTCGAACGGCGTCATCGCTGGTATGTCTTCATCGAGCTCGGCGATAGCGATCCGGCCGGGCGGGTTGGCGAGTTGCTGACCGAGACGCTCGGAACGGCGCTGGAACAGGGACGTCTCCAGGACGCGGCCATCGCGCAGAGCGAGGCGCAGGCCAAGGCGATCTGGCACCTACGCTTCGCCGTCGCGGAAGCGAACCGCCGCGCCGGCTTCAGCGTCTCGCACGACACCAGCGTTGCGGTCGCCGACGTGCCGACCTTCATCGCTGCCGTCGAGGCGATGAAGGCTGAGCGCTTCCCGGAGGCAAGAGCGCTTTTCGTCGGCCATGTCGGCGACGGCAACATCCATGTGATCCTGCTCTTCCCACGGGAAACGCCGGCGGAGCGACACGCGGATCTCGGCCATGCCGTGAACGAGCAGGTCTTCGCGATCGTCAGCGATTTCGGCGGCAGCATCACCGCCGAACACGGCATCGGCCGCAGCCTGACCGACGCACTGACGCAGCAGGCCCAGCCTGAGTCCCTGGCGCTGATGCGAGCGGTCAAGCAGGCGTTCGATCCGCTCGGCATCCTCAATCCCGGCGCGGTCCTCGCGCAAAGGTGAAGCACGCCTGCAATCGCGCGAAGCTCCCGGCAGAGTTGAACTGTTCGCGACCGAAAGCAGCCGACCGCGTTACTTTAGAATACGTGTAAACTATTGTATTTGCTAACCAATTCGGTCTGGTTTAACTGCTGGGACAGATCGCGAAGGCTGTACCCGTCATGGGTGCCGCCCTGGGATCGGCCGGAGCCGCTTCGACGAACGTGGCTCTGCTCGGAAAGCGCTCCCGTCAAGGAGGAGCGCCGCAAGACCACGGACCTTAATTCGATGCAGCGTTTGATCGGCACAGTCCTGCTCGCGACGGCTATCGTCGCCACGCCCATGGCGGGCTTCGTCGCCCTCGCCCAGACCGTCCCGGCCGAGACGGCGCCGGCGCAGCAGCAGACGAGCCCCTCAGGCGCGCATGGCGGATCGGTTCCGGCGCCAGCAACGTCCAATCCTGCACCAGCCGCGACCGCTCCTGTTGCTCAAGCCGCGCCAGCATCCCCGGGCAGCGCTGCGCCGACGCCGACAGTCACGACACCGGCCGCCCCGGTTTCTACGCCCGGAGTCGCGCAGACGGCCGTGCCTGCGACCGTTCCGGCTACCTCCCCGGCCGCCCCGCCTGTCGCCGGGCAGGCGACCCTGCCGCACGACCTGTCGCCCTGGGGCATGTTCATGGCGGCCGACATCGTCGTGAAGGCGGTGATGCTCGGCCTCGCCTTCGCCTCGCTGGTGACCTGGACGATCTGGCTCGCCAAGGCGCTCGAGCTCGCCGCCGCCAAGGCGCGGGCTGGCCGGGCTGTACGACGCCTCGAAGAGGCTATCAGCCTGGACGAGGCCGCACGCGCGATCGCCGGCCGCAAGGGCCAGGCGCGCGGCACCGTGGCCGAACTGGTCGGCGCCGCCCAGAGCGAGCGCCAGCGTTCCGATGATCTCGGCGAGGACGGCATCAAGGAACGCGCCGCGATCGCGCTGTCGCGGATCGAGGCTAGAGCCGGCCGCAGCATGGCGCGCGGCACCGGCCTGCTCGCCACCATCGGCTCGACCGCCCCCTTCGTCGGCCTGTTCGGCACGGTCTGGGGCATCATGAACTCGTTCATCGGCATCAGCCAGTCGAAGACGACCAACCTCGCCGTCGTCGCCCCGGGCATTGCCGAGGCGCTGCTGGCGACCGCGATCGGCCTCGTCGCCGCGATCCCGGCGGTGATCATCTACAATGTCTTCGCCCGTGCCATCGCCGGCTACCGCGCCACGCTCTCGGACGCCTCCGGCGAGGTGCTGCGCCATCTCTCGCGCGACCTCGAACGGGCGCGCCGACAGGCCGCCCAGCAGGTCCGAGCCAATCTGCACGCCATTCCGGCACAGCCGGCTGCGATGCCGCGCGTCCCGGCGGAGTGAGCCATGGCGGTTTCGCTCAAGGAGCCTCAGGACGGCGATCTCGGCGAGGTCAGCGAGATCAACGTCACGCCGTTCATCGACGTGATCCTGGTCCTGCTGATCATCTTCATGGTCGCCGCGCCGCTCTCGACAGTTGACGTCGCCGTCGATCTGCCGGTCTCGAACGCGCAGACACAGCCGCGGCCCGACAAGCCGATCTTCCTGACTGTCAAGCAGGACCTTTCGCTCGCCCTCGGCAACGACACTGTGCCGCGCGAGCAATTGCAGGCCACGCTCGACCAGCAGACCAATCATGATCGCGAGCAGCGCATCTTCCTGCGCGCCGACGGAGCGGTGGCCTATCGCGAGCTGATGGAAGTGATGAACAAGCTGCGCCAGGCCGGCTATCTCAAGATCGCGCTGGTCGGCATCGAGGATACCGGCCAAAGCGCGGCACAGGGAGCAGGCAAGCCGTGATCGCGACCGCGCCCGACCGTCGCTGGCTCGCCGCGCTGCGCTGGGGCGCGGCGGCACTGACCGTCGCATCCCTTCATGGCGGGCTCGCCTGGGTCGGCGTGAACTGGCGGCCGACGGAGGCCGCAGCCGGCGCGCCGGAGCCGGCGGTGATGATCGAGCTCGCCGCGCTCTCGGTCGCGCCCGAGGCGCCGCCGGAGGAACTGCCGGTCGCACAGGAGCGGGCCGCTCCCGAACCGCCGCCGCCCGAGCCGGTCAAGGAGGAGCTTCCGCCGCCGGAGCCCGAGCCGGAACCGCTTCCCGAGCCGACGCTGGTCGAGCAGCCGGAGATCAAGCTGCCCGAGCTGCCGCAGATTCCGAAGCTCGACGCCGTGCTGCTCCCGCCTCCGCCCGAGCCGAAGCCAGTGGAGAAAAAGCCGGAACCGAAGCCGAAGATCGTCGAGAAGAAGCCCAAGCCGAAGCCCAAGGTCGTCGAGCGCAAGCCGGTCGAGCAGCGGGCCAAGGAGGCCGTGGCGCCGAAGCCGTCAGAGCAGCGCGCCTCGGCCCCGACCAGCGCGGCGCAGGGCACAGCCAGCCAGCCGACGGTCTCGACCGCCTCCTGGCGCGGCTCGCTGATCGCCCATCTCAACCGCTACAAGCGCTTCCCGTCCGGTGCGAACCCGGGCACGGTCCAGGTCGCCTTCGCGATCGACCGCAGCGGCAATGTGCTGTCCTCGCGCGTCGTCGGCTCATCCGGCGATTCCGCGCTCGATGCCGAGGCCGCGGCGATGATCCGCCGCGCCAGTCCGGTCCCGGCCCCGCCGGCGGGTGTCGGTGGTGGCGGAGCGATCTCGCTCTCGGTGCCGATCCGCTTCAGCCGATAAGGCTTCGGCTCAGCGCGGGGCGCCGGTGTTCTGGAGCGGCGCGGTCACGGTGTCGCCGACCGCGGCTCCGGTATCCTGAATGTTGTTGCCGAGATGCTCGACCCGGTCGCCCAGATGGCGGCGTGCACTCGGATCGACCACCGCGATCGGGGCTGTGACGACGATGCCGGCGGCGGTGCCGACTGCGGCTGCGGCGCTGCCGGTCACCTCGATCAGACGCTCGCCCAGGCCGACTCGGGAATCGGTGATCGGCTGGCCCTCGACGAGGCGCGTGCCGATCAGCTTCACCACCTCGGGGCTCTCTGCGAACTTGCCGTGATTGAGCTTGTCGCCGGTGCGCAGCTTGGTCAGGTTCAGGACCGTGATCTTGTCCGCCTCGAACTCGCTCTTATAGGGCTCGACATCGGGATCGACGGCGCCGAGACGATCCTTGTTGCCCCAGACCCGGCGCGAGACCGCAAGCGCGCGATCATCCTGCGAGACGAAGAGCGTGAATTTCGGACGCCGCCCCGTCATTTCCGCGATCTGGGTGCGGAAGACATCGGCATCGACGTCGGGCGAGGCGAGCATGACATTGGCGATCTTCGGCGGGATGCCGCGATTGCGCACCGCCATCTGGGTCAATGATTCCAGCGCGACCCAGTTGCCCATCGAGTGGGCCAGAAGCGAAACCTCGCCGACGGCGGGGTCCCGCGCCAGCGCCTGCAGCAGGTTCTCGAGCGCGTTGCGCGAATAGGTCGCGCTCTCGCGGTCATAGCCATAGGCGAAGAGCGAGCCGCGCGAGGGCCAGGTGAACAGCACCGGCACGACATCGGCGTTGGAATCGTGGACGATCTGGGCGAAGCGGTAGACCGCATCCTCGAAGCGGTTGTTGAAGCCATGGACGAAGACCATGACGCGGCGCTTCGGCACGCGCGAGACGCGCTCATGCAGGCGCGCCAGCCCGGTCTTGGCATCGAGCTTGTCGACCCTGAGCGTGACGAAATCGGTCTCGGGATTGCCGGGAAGCCGGCTCGGCCACTGTACCTCGCCGGCCTTGCGGCGGCTGTCTGGCGGAAGCGAGATCACCATCTCGGCAAAGGACGGCTTGCCGCGCTCGCCGGAGTAGAGCACGCCGGCGTCGGGATCGGCCGCGCGCGTCGTCGCCACCAGCATGGTGACCTTGCTGGTGCCCGGCACGGTCGAGACGACCGGCTTCAGCACGCCCTGGACATCACCGGCACAGCCGGCGACGAAGATCGTCGCAAATGCCGTCGCGAAGACGCGTCGGGCAGCCGGCGTCGGCAAGTCTTTGCGGCGGATCGGCATCACGGTCTACCCAGCTGCGGCACGGCGCCCAGACCATGCTGGTGCGCCGCCCGCCGCGTCAAGGACGCCGAAGCAACAGTCGCGATCAGACCATGTACTGGCCGCCATTGACCTCGATTGTCTGGCCGGTGATGTAACCGCTCATCGCCGGGCTGGCGAGGAAGAGGAAGACGCCGATATTGTCCTGTGGCGTCCCCACCCGTTCCATCGGCACGGTCTTGCGCATCGCCTCGATCTGCTCGGCCGTCGAATAGCGCTCATGGAACGGCGTCATGATCACGCCGGGCGAGACGCCGTTGACGCGGATGCCGAAGGGCACGAACTCCTTGGCCATGCCGCGGGTCAGGTTGAGCACGAAGGCCTTGGAGCTGGCATAGAGCGAGGAGCCGGGGCCGCCGCCGTTGCGCGCGGCAATCGAGCTCAGATTGATCACGCTCCCCTTGCCGCCCGATTTCTTGAGATAGGGCAGCGCCGCCTTCGAGGCCATCACCACCGAGCGGACATTGAGATCGACGACGCTGTCGAAGAACTCGTCCTCGATCTCGGCGATCGGCGTGCGCTTGACCAGTGCGCCGGCATTGTTGACGAGCACGTCGAGCCCGCCGAGCTTGTCGGCCGCCTTGTTGACGAGATCGACCGCCTGCTTGCTGTCGGCGACGTCGGCCTGCAGCACATGCGCTTCGCCGCCCGCCGCCCTGATCTCGGCCGCGATGGCGTTGGCCTCGGCCTCGCTCGACTTGTAGTGCACCACGACGCGCATGCCGTTCGCCGCATAGGCCTTGGCGACAGCGGCGCCGATGCCGGTGCTGGAGCCGGTGACGAGGGCACGCAGCCCCTTGAGATCATCGAGCATCATTCCTCCCTTGGGATGCAGGATTAAATCGTTTCAGGAGCGATCTTGCGCGACGCAGGGCCGAACCGCCAGCGCCGCTTGGGCAACCCCGCCATTCGCGAACCGGCGTTCAGAGAAATTTGGTCATCGCCTTGAACTCGGCGAGCAGGCCGCGTGCCTCGTCCGGAAGGTTGCCGGCCGCTTCCTCCAGGCAATGACCGATATGCTCCTGGATCAGGATCTTGCGGGCATTGGCGATCGCACCCTCGACCGCCTGCAATTGCTGGGCGATCTCAAGGCAGGAGCGGACATTGGCGACCATATCGATGGTCGAGCGCAGATGCCCCTCGGCCCGCTTCAGCCGCGTGATGATCTCGGGATGCCGGTGGTGGTGGATCCGGGCGTGTTCTTCGTCCTGCATCGCTGGTCCTGCACCTTGATCGTATCCTCCGGGGGAGGTTATAGAACGCCTTATCCGCGGACAAGCGGACCCCGATCAGGCAGGCGCCGGCGCAAGACTGGGCGCATCCCGGACGATCGGGCGGGCGAGGACGAAGCGGGCGCCCCCGACCAGTTCCGGCAAGGCCGGACGGCACGGCAGCTCCCGATACGTTCCGGATCCGGAGCACCATGTCGTGCCGACCTTCACCGAATTGCTGGCGCAGGGCGCCGGCCATGCCTGGCTGTTCATTCCGAGCGCGATCCTGCTCGGCGCCTTGCACGGGCTCGAACCCGGCCATTCCAAGACGATGATGGCGGCGTTCATCGTCGCCATCCGCGGCTCGGTGCTGCAGGCATTGCTGCTCGGCCTCGCCGCGACGCTCTCGCACACCCTGGTCGTCTGGGGCGTGGTCCTCGGCGGCCTCTATTTGATGCGCGACTTCAATGCCGAAGCGACCGAGCCCTGGTTCCAGCTCGCCTCGGGCGTGCTGATCATCGCGATCGCGGTCTGGATGCTGTGGCGGAGCTGGCGCGAGCAGCGCGCGCTACAGCCACGCCGCCACGGACACAGTCACGGCCACTCCCATGGTCACGGGCATTCCCATGGCCATTCGCACGGACACAGCCACGACAAGACATCCGGCGACGAGCCGATGGACGCGCATCAGCGCGCCCATGCCGCGGATATTCGCAAGCGCTTTACAGACCGACCGGTCACGACCTGGCAGATCGTGCTGTTCGGCTTGACCGGTGGGCTGATCCCCTGCCCCGCCGCGATCACCGTGCTGCTGATCTGCATGCAGCTGCGCGAGATCGCGCTCGGCGCGGTGCTGGTGTTGTGCTTTTCGATCGGCCTGGCGATCACGCTGGTTACGGTCGGTGTCGCCGCCTCGCTCAGCCTGCGCGCCGTCGAAAAGCACTCCAGTTGGCTGTCGACCGTCGCAGCGCGGGCGCCGTATTTCTCCGGTATGCTGATCGTGCTGGTCGGGCTCTACACGGTCTGGCACGGCTGGAGCGGGCTGCAGGCACAGGCTCCCCACGCCTCCGCGACGATGGTCAGCCCATCGCCTGGTTAACCAAGGCAAAACGATGTGCCGGGCCGAGGGCGACCGGCGCGGCGCCGCGCTCCATCACCACGCCGGAGGCGACGAGCGGCAGGCCGCATTCGCTGAGCCAAGCGCCCAACCCGGTGCGGGCCGGCACGTCGATGCGGACGAAGTCGCCACGGCGGGCGGCGAGCAGCGCCGCGATCAGGTTGCAGGCGGCGGCATCATCGATCGCCGCGACCGGGCCGATCAGCCAGCCCCGCCCATGCCGGCGCAGGAAGCCAAAACCGGCAGGCTCGCCGCTGCGCTCGATAAGGATCGCATGGCCGCGCGCCAGCAAGGCTTCGAGAACGGGAGTGCGCGGCAGCCCCGTCGCCTCATGGTCGAGCTGCGCCAGCAGCGACAGGTCGGAGGCGGCTGCGGGACGCATGACCTCGTTCGCGGCAAGGACAGGCGCAGCCAGCTCCGGCCAATCGCCCTGGTGCTGGCGGACCTCGTCGATGGCGATGAAGCCATAGCGGGCATAGAGCGGCTCGCCTTGCGGCGTGGCGATAAGTCCGAGCGTTCGGCCTTCCGTCGCCGCGATCAATCGCTCGGTCAGCAGCTTGCCGATACCCTGGCCCTGCCGGTCCGGGGCGACGATGATCGTGCCGAGCGTGGCATGGGTGGCGCCAAAGCCCCAGCAGAGCCCGACACCGACGACCTCGTCTTCCATCGACAGGGTGAAGCCCTGCCCCAGCGACAGCGCGAACTCCCAGTCCTCGCGGCGATGCGGCCAGCCGACCGCGGCCGACAGCCTCTGGCAGGCATCGGCATCTGCAAGGCTGGCCGGGCGGAGCGTCAGCTGGAGCGACTGCATCGGCCAACCCTCAGCGGCAGAATTCGGCACAGCCAGACTGCCAGAACGGCGCCTGCCCATCGAGATCAGGCACCGACGGACGCGGCTTGGCACCCGGCAGATCCGACGGCACCGGTACGACCAGCTCCCACCAGCGATGAGCGCATTGCGAGCGGAAAGCCATCTGATCGCTGATCGAGGTGTTCTCGCGGGCAAGAATCGCATCGAGCGCATCGCAGGCCCGGCGCAGCGTGGCATCGTTCGCGTCACCGGGCTCGTTCGCGTAGTCGTGAAAGGCGGCGGTGAAGGCCTCCATCTCACGGGCAATATGCGGCCAGTCCTGGCGGCCGAGATTCCAGGCGTCCATCCATTCGCGCACCACCGTCTCGACCGCCTCAGCCTTGGGCTTGCCGGCGACCTTGCGGGCGGTGGTCAGCATATGGCGCATCAGTTCAGCGCGGGCATGCAGTTGGCGGGCGGCGAGCGCGGCGGTCTGCATCGCCAGAATCGCGCGCTCGGCCTCGAGCTGCAGCTCTTCGACGAAATGGGCCATATCCTTCTCCACTCAGGGCAACGTCGCAAGCCGGTCGAACAGGCGCTGGAACAGCGCCTCCGCCTCGACGTTCGCGACAACATGGGCATTGGCCGGCCGCTTGAGCCGGCCGTTCCAGTCGATGGTGGTGCGCCCCCGCAAGGGACCGTCGCCGGTCTCGACCTCGACACAACAGTCGCGCCCCGAAAAGAGTTCCGGCCAAAGCAGGAAGGCAATCACGCAAGGGTCGTGCATCGGGTGGCCGGCGGTGCCGAGCCCGCCGGGGCGCGGACGCGTCAGCATGCCGTGCACCGCCTTGCCGGCCGCATTGCCGAAGGCAAGAAGGCGGGCGACCTGTTCATGCGAGGCGATCGCCTGATGGGTGACGCCAAGGCCGAACATCACGATCGGCCTGCCGCAGCCGAAGACGATCGCGGCCGCATGCGGGTCGACATGCACGTTGAACTCGGCTGCCGGCGTGATGTTGCCGAGCGCCAGAGCCCCGCCCATCAGCACGATGCGCTTGACCTTGGGCAGCACGTCCGGCGCCAGCCGGAAGGCGAGCGCGAGATTGGTCAGCGGCCCGAGCGGGCAGAGCGTGACGCTGTCGTCGGGAGCGGCACGCAGGATGGCGATGAGCGCCTCGACGGCATGGGTTGTGCTGGCCGTGCCGCGCTCCGGCGGCAGATCAGCGCCAGCGAGGCCGTCGGGACCGCAGACGAATTCGGCGGTCGAAAGCGCGAACAGCAGCGGCCGGTCTGCGCCGGCATGGACCGGCACATCCTCTCGCCCGGCGAGCTCGCGGATGCGCAGCGCGTTCGCGGTCGTCAGCACCAGCGGGACATTGCCGGCGACGGTGGTGATCGCCTTGAGGTCGAGCTCCGGGCTGGCGAAGGCGAGCAGCAGGGCGACGGCATCGTCCTGGCCGGGGTCGGTGTCGATGACGATCGTTTCGCTGGTCATCTCAGGCCGCCCTGGCGTTGCCAGCCATGATCATGTGGCTGAGATCGTCGGCGGAGAGGTCGCCGAGCGGCCGGTCGACATATTTGCGGCCGGCGCCCATGATCACGACGCGATCGGCGAGCGCGACGACGTCGCGCATATTGTGGCTGATCAGCAGCACCGTCCGGCCATCGGCCTTGAGCTTGCGGATCAGGTCGAGGACGAGGGCGGTTTCCTTGACGCCAAGCGCCGCCGTCGGCTCGTCCATGATGATAACTTCCGCCTTCCAGCGCAGGGCGCGCGAGATCGCGACCGCCTGGCGCTGGCCGCCCGAGAGCCGCTCCACCGGCCGATCCATGTCCTCGACCGTGACCGAGAGCTGCTTGAGGAAGCCGCGCGCCTCCTGCGCCATCCGCTTCTTGTCGAGGACGCGCAGGAAGGGCAGCAGCATGGGCCTCGTCAATTCCGAGCCCATGAAGACGTTCTGAGCGATCGAGAGCCGCGGCGCCAGCGCCAGATCCTGATAGATCGTCGCGACGCCATGGCTCAGCGCGTCATGCGGCGAGGCGAAGACGACGGTCTTCCCACGCATGCTCAAAGTCCCAGATGTCGCTTCCTCGGCGCCGGAGACCACCTTGATCAGACTCGACTTGCCGGCGCCGTTGTCGCCGCAGATGGCGACGACCTCGCCGGCAAAGATGTCGAGATCGACCTCGCGCACCGCTACGACCGGGCCGTAAGCCTTGCCGATGCCACGAAGCGAGAGGATTGGGGTGGCGGTCATCGCAGCTGGCTCCGGAAGCACTGCCCGTCATGCTCGCCCTTGTGGCGAGCATCCACGTCTTGAACACGGACTTCGACCAACGAAGACGTGGATGGTCGGGACAAGCCCGACCATGACGTCATGGTGGCCGCTTCGCCCCTTACTTCAGGAACTGCTGGACGTTGTTCTTGTCGACCAGCACGGCGTCGGTGAAGAGATAAGGGCCGGCGGCGATGGTCTCCTTCGGCTTCTTGTCGACGACGATCGTCTGGATCGCATCGACCGCCTGCTTGCCCATCTCCTCGAAGGGGATCGAGACCGTCGCCATGAAGGTCGAGGCCGGATCGGCGATACGGGCATAGGTCTCCTTGCCGCCATCGACCGAGACGAGCGGGATCTGGCCCTTCTTCACCCCTTGAGCCTGCAGCAGGTCGTCGATGATGTAGGCCTGGCCGTCGAACGAAGCCCAGATGCCGTTGATCTTGCCCTGGTTCTGCAGCAGCAGCGCCTGCATGCCGGCGCGGACGTCGTCGCGCCAGCTCTGGGTACGGGCCATCGAGAACTTACCGAGTTCCTTCACCGCCTGGTTCTCGGAGAGAACGTTGTCGAGCAGCTTGCCGCGGATGCGCGAGGCGACGTTGAGGTCGAAGCGGGCAGTGACGATGTTGCCCTGATAGCCGAGCTGGCCGAGCAGGTAGAGTGCAGCTTCCGCACCAACCTTGTACTCATTGGTCTGGATGTCGAAGAGCGCGTGCGGGCTCGAACCCGACTGCACGGTGATCACCGGGATCTTGGCATCCTTGGCCGCCTTGAACTGGGCATCGGCCTCGACCGGCTTGCCCATGGCAACGATGATCGCGTCGACCTTCTTGGCGATCAGCGCGTCGAACTGCTCGGCATGCTTGGGCAGCGCACCTTCAGAGTTCAGCAGCGTGACGTTCCAGCCCTTGGCCTTGGCCGCGGCGGCGGCGGCATTGGCGACGCGGGCATGCGTCTCCGACGAGAACTGGAAGCCGATGACACCGAGCTCGAAGGCCTGCGCGCCCTGCCCGAGACCGACGACGGCAGCGGCCGCCAGCAGAACCTTCCTCAAATCGACCATGACGACCTCTCCCCTTATTGTCGTTGTGAACTCTCAGACCTTGAACGCCGCCTTCTTCATCGCACTGGCCGAGAAGGCGACCGAGCCGATGATGATGACGCCGAGAACGATGTCCTGAACGTAATAGGGCGCGCCGAGCAGCACCAAGCCATTGCCGAGCACCTTGAGCACCAAAGCTGCGAAGACCGTGCCCGGCACGTTCGGCTTGCCGGGCTCGAACATGGTCATCCCCAGCAGCACCGCCGCAATGGCGTAGAGGAGGTAGTCGCCCGCCATGTTCGGCGCGGCCGAGGACAGGTTGGCAGCCAGCAGCACGGCCGTGATTGCGGCGAGGATGCCGGAGAGCAAAAGGCCGATGCGCTTCATTCGGGCGGTGGCGATGCCAGAGAGCCGGGCCGCTTCGTCGGCCTCGCCGGTCGCGACCATATGCGCGCCGGTGCGGGTCCATTTCACCAGCCCCCAGGCGAAGAGCGTGACGCCGGCGAGCCAGAGCACGAGATTGGGGATGCCGAAGGTGTAGCCGCGCGCCAGCCCGGTGAAGCCGGTCGGCCAACGCCCGACGAAGGCGACGCCCTGCGTGATCATGAAGGCGAAGCCCTTGGCAATCGCAGCCGTGCCGAGCGTCATGATCAGCGAGGGAATGCGCAGCACGGTGACGCCGTAGCCGTTGAGCGCGCCGAGCAAGGCGCCGACCGAGAGCGCCGCCAGGACCGCGACCAGCGGCGGGTACTGAAGCTGCACCAGCCAGCCGCAGACCACGGCGGCAAGGCTCGCCATCTCGGCGATCGAGAGGTCGAGCTCGGCGACAGTGAAGGCGAGCGCGAAGCCGAGTGCCAGGATGGCGAGGAAGCTCGTATCCTTCAACACGTTGACGATGTTCATCGTCGTCGCGAAGTTCGGCGCGAAGGCGACGAAGAAGACGATCAGGGCAAGGCCGGCGAGCGCGGTGCCGTAGCGGCCGATGATCTCGCGCATCGTCAGGCGCTTCCCTTGGCGATCGCCGAGATCGGCGAGAGGATTTCGATGCCGCCGGTGACCGGGATCAGCGCGCCGGTGACGAAGGCGGCGGCCGGCGAGAGCAGGAAGGCGATGACCCCGGCGACATCCTCCGGCCGGCCGAGCCGCCCGAGCGGGGTGCGCTGCGAGGCGCCCTCGACCAGCGCATTGAACTGACTGGCGAAGCCGCCGCGCACCATCGGCGTGTCGATGATCCCCGGCGCGACCGCATTGACGCGGATGCCGTGGCGGCCGAGCTGCTGGGCCATGCCATAGGTCAGCGTCGCCACCCCGCCCTTGGCCGAGCCATAGGCGAGGTTCGCCCCGCCATTGCTATGGGCGATCGAGGAGATGTGGACGATGGCACCGCCCTCGCTTTGCTCGATCATCCGCCGGGCTGCGGCCTTGGAGATGCGGAAGACGGCCGAGAGGTTGATGTCGACGAGCTTGTCCCATTCCTCGTCTTCCATCTCGACCATCGGCACCGGCCGCGAGGCGCCGGCACCGGTGACGAGATTGTCGAGGCGGCCGAAGCGCTCAACCGCGAGCTCGACCAGCGCCCCGGCGAGATCACGATCACAGACATCGCCGGTCATGGCGGCGACGTCGGCGCCCTCGGCCTGAAGCCGATCGGCCAGCTCGACTAGCGGACTGGCCTCCAGCCCGGAGAGGACGAGCCTGTGCGACGGTGCCAGCGTCATCGCGAGCGCGCCGCCAATGCCGCCGGAGGCGCCGGTGATGAGGGTGACGGGCTTCGGCATCAGCCGACCTTGCCGACGGCCGGGGAGAGACGAAACGCAACGGCGCGGCAGGAACGCGGCATGGACCTCTCTCTGGAGACTGGTTCCATCTGGGTAAGGCGCAAGCGCCTCAGCCGCAACGTCAATCGGCGTGCAGGCTCGCGGCTGCAGACGCATGGCGCGCGAGGCCGGCTAGCGGCCCGCCTTCCTGCGCGGCAGAGACGAGATCGCGCGAGATCGGCGCCAGCGCCGCTTCGGCTCTACGGAACAGGGCAAACAGCACGTCATAGGCCGGCTTGCGCGCGGGATCGGGCTCGAAGCGATGCGCAACCGTGACGAGCGCCTGCTGCGCTTCTGCGAGGGAGACGTAGCGACCGAGGCCGGCGAAGGCGATGATCGCCGCACCGATCAGGCCGGGCTCCTTCGAAGCCGCGACGACGACCGGCCGGCCGCAGAGATCGGCCTTGACCTGGCTCCAGACCGGATTGGCCGCAGCGCCACCGCCAAACCGAATTTCGCTCGCTGCCCGGCCGAGCGCGGCTTCTGCCCGTTCCAGTACGATCCGGTTGAGGCAGGCGACGCCCTCCAGCACGGCAAAGGCGAGATCGGTCGGCCCGTGCCGGCGATCCAAGCCGATGAGAGCACCGCGCAGGGACGGGTCCCAATAGGGCACCCGCTCGCCCTGGAGATAAGGCAGGAAGAGCAGTGGCTGGGAATGGCGCGGGCCGGAAAGCAGCGCATCGATCTCCTGCCCCACCGCCGCGCCATCGCGACCGAGCAGCGCCAGCAGCCAGGAGACGGTGTCGGCGCCGGTCTGGCTGGGGCCGCCGAGCTGGAACAGGCCGCGCCAATCGACAGTCAGCAAACCTTCCGCCCGCGCCGGCTCGCGGCCGACGACGCCGAGCACCTCGGTGGTGCCAGAGATGTTGTAGGCGAAGCCTTCCCGCATGGCGCCGAGGCCGACAACGGCCGCCCAGGTATCGTTCGAGGCGCAGAACACCGGCCTGCCGACGAGGCGATCAAGCGGGGCGGGCAAGCCGCGCTCGATTGGAGCGACCCGCTCCCAAGGCTCCAGCATCTCCGGCAAGATCGCAGCGGGAATCCCCGCCGCTTCCAGCAGATCGCGACCTTCGTGCGGGGCGGCCGCGGCCAGTAATCGCGCCATCGAGACAGGATCGCTGGTCCGCCGGCCGGTGAGGCGGAAATTCAGATAGTCCTTCGGCTCGAACAGGAAGGCGAGCTCAGCGAAAACCTCCGGCTCCTGCTTGCGTAGCCAGGCCAGGCGAGCGAGCGGGTGGAAGGCGTTGACCGCGGCGCTCTCGGGATGGCCTGCGTCGAGCCTCTCGCGCAGACGCGCCGCGAGCACATCGGAGCGCGTATCCTTCCAGGTCATCGCCGGGCGCAACGAGCGGCCAGCGCGATCGAGAAAGATCTGCGTGCGGGTGACACCGCAGATGGCGACAGCCTCGACCGCATCGAACAGCGCTGGCGCCTCCGCCGCCAGCCCGCTGCAAGCCTCGACCAGCAGGTCCCACCAGGCATCCGGCTCGATCTCGGAGCGACCGGCGGAATCGTTGCGGCTCGCCGGCCCGGCAATGGCGTGCTGGGCGCGGATGGCGCCGGTGTCATCGACGAGGGCGGCGCGGAAGGAGGTGCCGCCGAGATCGCAGGCGAGGACGATGCTCATGCCCTCGCCCTGCGTCGGGAACGGACGCCGGTCAAGCGGCGCGGTCCTTCATGCCGCCATCGGTCAGCCGGTACCAGGCAATGATCGCCGAGACGTAGAGCTCGTTCAGCGCGTGCAGCGGCAGCGGCGTGATCGGCACGACCGGGAAAGGCAGGCTCGCTCTGTCGCCGGTCGAAAGATACTGGGCCATAGCCCTGCCCATCGCCGTCTGCAGGCCGACGCCGCGGCCCATGCAGCCGATATCGACCAGCAGGCCAGGCTCCGGCTCGTGCAGATGCGGCAGGAAATCGCGGGTCAGCGCGACGCGGCCGCACCAGCGATAATCGAAGCTCAGACCCTTGGCCTGCGGGTACATCTTGCCGATGACGCGTTCGAGATGGGCCCAGTCGGCAGCACCCTGCGGCTCGCGGAAGGGCCCGCGTCCGCCCATCAGCAGGCGGTTGGCGTGGTCCTTGCGGAAATAGAGCAGCAGCTGGCGGGTGTCGGAGGTGACCTGGCCCTCGGGCAGGATCGTGCCGGCGAGATTATCGGAGAGCGGCTCGGTCGCAACGATGAAGGAGTTCGGCCGGATCACCGTCTGGCGCAGTTTCGGGATCAGGTCGCCGGTATAGCCATTGGTCGCGATCACCACGCGCGGCGCGGTGACGCTAGCGCCTTGTGCGGTACGAACAACCCAGTTGCCGCCATCGCGGCGCAAGCCCGTCACCGGGCTCTGGCCGCGGATCGCGACACCCGCCTTCAGCGCGGCACGGGCGAGGCCGCGGGCATAGGCGAGCGGCTGGACGCCGCCGCCGCGCGGATCGAGCCAGCCGCCGAGATAGCGGTCGCTGCCGATCAGGCGGCCGACCGAATCGGCATCGAGGAAGCGCGCGCCGACACCGCGCATGGCCCACTCGTCCGCCCGGCGCTTCACCGTCTCGACCATGGCCGGCGTATGCGCGCCCTGAATCCAGCCGGCGCGGCGATGCGGCACGTCCATGCCGTGCTTCTCGATAAGCCCGAAGACGAGATCGGCGGTCGAGCCGACGAAGGAAATCAGGGCCGCGCCGGCCTCGGCTCCGAATTTGGAGACGATCTCGCTGGGGTCGTATTTGATGCCGGGAATGACCTGCCCGCCATTGCGGCCCGAGGCACCCCAGCCCGGCTCGCGCGCCTCCAGCACGATGACGGAGACGCCGGCCTCGGCAAGGTGCAGCGCGGTCGAGAGGCCGGCATAGCCGGCACCGACGATGCAGACATCGGCTTTGGCATCGCCCGCGAGCGGCGGCGTCTCGGCTGCCGCAGGGGCGGTCGCATGCCAGAGCGAAGGCTGCAGCGGGAAAGGCTCGGCCATATCGGTGTCCTCAGATCGGCTTGAGCACGCGGCGCAAAAAATCCTGCGTGCGCGGATTGCGCGGCGCGCTCAGCACCTCGCGGGCGGCGCCTTCCTCGACGATGACGCCGCCATCGAGAAAGAGCACGCGGTCGGCGACCTCGCGGGCAAACCCCATCTCATGGGTGACGACCAGCATGGTCATGCCCTCCTCGGCGAGGCTCTTCATCACGCCGAGCACCTCGCCGACCAGTTCCGGATCGAGCGCCGAGGTTGGCTCGTCGAACAGGATCGCCTTGGGCTGCATGGCGAGCGCCCGGGCGATGGCGACGCGCTGCATCTGGCCGCCGGAGAGCTGGGCCGGATACGCCCCGAACTTGTCGGCGAGGCCGACCCGGGCGAGCAGGTCCCGTCCGCGCGCCAGCGCTTCGGCCGACGGCTCCTTCTTCACATGGATCGGCCCCTCGACGACGTTTTCGAGCGCAGTCCGGTGCGGGAAGAGATTGAAGCGCTGGAACACCATCGCCATGGCGGTGCGGATTGCCTGGATCGAGCGGTCGGCACGGTCGACCTTCGCCCCGTCGACCGTGATCGCGCCGCCATCATAGGATTCGAGCCCGTTGATGCAGCGCAGGATGGTCGACTTGCCGGAGCCGGACGGGCCGATCAGGCAGACGACCTCGCCGCGCTCGACGCTGCCGGTGATGCCCTTCAGCACCTGATGGGCGCCGAAGCTTTTGGTGACGCCGGAAAGCTCGATCATCGCCTGGCTCCCTTGCCGAAGCGGCGTTCGAGCCAGCCGACGAAGGCGATCAGCGGCAGGCTCATCGAGAGATAGAGCAGCGCCACCAGCGTGTAGACCGTCATGTTCTTGAAGGTAGAGGACGCTAGCAGCGAGCCCTGCAGTGTCAGCTCCGCGACGGTGATGGTCGAGGCCTGCGAGGAATCCTTCAGCATCATGATCATGATGTTGCCATAGGGCGGCAGCACGACCTTGATCGCCTGTGGCAGGATCACCCGGCGCATCATCAGGAACCAGCCCATGCCGATCGACTCGGCCGCCTCGACCTGGCCATGGTCGATCGCCTCGATGCCGGCACGGAAATTCTCGGCCTGATAGGCGGAATAGGCGATGCCGAGGCCGAGGATCGCGGCCTGAAGCGCGCTGAGCGCGAGGCCGAACTCCGGGAAGACGAAGTAGATGTAGAAGAGCTGCACCAGGATCGGAATGCCGCGCAGCGTGTTGACGACAAGCTTGGCCACCAGCACCAGCGGCGCCACGCCCGAGACGCGCATTAGTGCCCAGACCAGACCGAGCACGGTCGAGAGCGCCAGCGAGCCGAGCGTCACAAGGATGGTGAACTTCAGCCCCTGCAGCAGCAGCGGCAGGAACTGGACGGCATCGCGCAGGAAGGGTTGCATCGCAGGCCAGCTTCAACGGGGTGATCGCGGAAGCGCTGTTGGCCCGCCCCGTCGATCAGGCGACGAGGCGAAGCCGGAGCGCCGCGGGAATGCTTATTCCAGGCCCCACTTCGCCAGGATCTTGTCGAGCGTGCCGTCGGCCTTGACCTTGGCGAGGCCGGCATTGACCTTCTTCAACAGTTCGCCGTCGCTCTTGCGCACGCCGATGCCGACCGAGCCGGTGATGATCGGCTTGTAGGACTTGACCAGCCGGACGTTCGGGAACTGCCCCTGCTTCAGCGTGTACGCCATGATCGGCGCATCGGCGAAGGCGGCCTGGACGCGGCCGGCGTTGACGTCGGCGAGGATGTCCGGCGAGGTCTTGTAGAGCTTCACCTCGGGGAAAAGGCCGGTCTTCTGCAGTGCATCGACATAGGCGGTGCCGATCTGGGCGCCGACCGTGTAGCCCTTCATGTCGGCGAGCTCGACATAATCCTTCTTGTCCGAGGCCGGGACCAGCAGGCCCTCTCCATAGGTGTAGATCGGGTCGGAGAAGTCGATCACCTCCTTGCGGGCCGGGGTGATGTACATCGCCGCCGAGATCAGATCGATCTTGTTCGCGGTGAGCGACGCGACCAGCGTCGAGAACTGCATGCCCTCGACCTCGATCTTGAGGTCAGAAGCTGCGGCGATCGCCTTGACCAAGTCGACCATCACGCCTTCGATCGTGTTGGTCTTGGTGTCGAGAAAGGTGAACGGCATGCCGGTCGGCGTCGAGCCGACCTTGAGGACGGACTGGGCAGTGGCCGGCGATATCGACGCCGCGACAGCGCCTCCGGCCAGCAGGGTCAGGAAGGTCCGACGTTCCATGGCAATGTCCCCTCATTTGTCCGTACGCCCGGTCAGGCATCGGTCCGTATTTTCATGAGCATGAAGATACGAGCATAGGACGATCTTGCCGGCAAGCGATTTTCATGCACATGAAATAAGCCATGAAGGAATCGCGATGAGCCTGCCTGCCGCCGACCTGCCGCATCTGCATGTCGACCGCGAAATCGGGGCGCGACTGCGCCTGCTCAGGCGCGCCCGCCGGCTGTCACTCGAGGAGCTCGCGAGCCGGACCGGGCTGTCGATAGGCTTCCTCAGCCAGATCGAGCGCGGCCTGTCCTCGCCGACATTGCGGGTGCTCGCCGCCGTCGCCGACGCGCTCGGCGTCGCGATCTCGGACCTCTTTCCAGCCGATACACGCCAGGCCGATCCCACCGCCACGATCGTGCGCCAGTCCGATCGCGGTGAATTGCAGCTCTGGCGCTCCGGCATCCGCAAGCAATTGCTCACTCCGCAAGCGGAAGGCGCCAAGCTCAACCTCTTCATCGTCGAGATGGAGCCCGGCGCCAGCACTGGCGACGAGCACTACATCCATCATGGCGAGGAGGCCGGCCTCGTGCTGAGCGGCACCATGCTGCTCAATGTCGAGAACGAGAGCTGGATCATGCGCGAGGGTGACAGCTTTCGCTTCCTCTCCTCGCGCCCGCATCGTTTCGCCAATCAGCATGACGGCGTCACTCGCGTGCTCTGGGTCAACTGCCTGTAGCCGACATCTTCATGCACTCAACGCATGGCAAGCCTCTTCCCTAACGCTCCGATCTGCGTCTAAGCCAATGCCGCCATGAACAAAGGCGGCTGGACATGTCGCCTCCCCCGGCACGATCAATCGTGTGGGGAAACGTGAGGGAGGTCGGCATGGCAGGGCAAGCCGCCAGCAGGGCCATCTCGTTCGGCTCCGATTACGGACCGCAGCGGTGCGCTGATCGTTTGATCCAGGTCAAGGCGCCGCCAGCTCGCGCGCTGAACGATCCCCCCCGCCCTCGCAGACAGACGGCCGGCCTCACTGCGCCAAAGGAAACGCAGCCATGACACAAGCGCGACGGCACCAGTCCGATCATTCCGACGCAGTACCGGCGAGCGCGACCAGCACGATCGCGGTCAGCGGCGAATTCCAGGTCAAGCTCCCCGACGGCGCCGTGCTGCGCGGGCTGTCGCAGGGCCAGGGCCGGCCGCTGCTGCTGGTCAGCGGCCTCGCCGGCAGCGCCGCCTTCTGGGACGACAACGCCGCAACGCTCGCCCGCTCCTTCCAGGTGCTGCGCTTCGACCAGCGCGGCATCGGCGCCAGCGATCGCGGCAGCGCCCCCTGCACCATCGACCAGCTGGCGCGCGACTGCCTCGCCGTTCTCGACGCCGCCGGGATCGAGCGTGCCGCCGTCGTCGGCCATTCGACCGGCGGCTGCATCGGCCTGTCGCTGGCGCGCCAGGCGCCGGACCGGCTCGAGGGGCTGATCATCAGCGGCGGCTGGCTGAAGCAGAACCGCTACATGACCGCGCTGTTCGAGACCCGGCTCGCCATCCTGGACCAGCATCCGCGCGCCTATGCGGCGACGGCGACGCTGATGACTTACCCGCCGACCTGGCTCGAAGCGCATTGGAGCGTCTACGAGGCGGCGGTCGCGGCCGCACCCGAAACCCCGGAAGCCAAGCAGGTGATGCGCGAGCGCATCCATGCGCTGCGCGCCTTCGACGCTTCGGACTGGGCCGGCGAGATCACCGTGCCGACTCTGATCCTCGGCGCCCGCGACGATATGATCGTGCCGGCCTTCCTGCAGGAAGAACTTTCCGCTGCCATGCCCGGCGCCCGCAAGACGTTGCTCGACTCAGGCGGGCACTTCTTCCCGGTCTCCCGCCCCGACGCCTTCACCGCCAATGTCGCCGAGTGGATCGGGGCGCTTTAGCGGCGCCGCGACGAACTGCCCTGTATTCAAAGGAGCTGGCTGCGCTATCTCAGAAGGAGTCTAAGCTGAGGAGAGACGACCCGATGAGATTGATCGCCAGCGCCGCCCTGCTTGCCCTCGCCGCGATTGCCGCCTCCCCTGCCTCGGCGCAGGACGTCTCCGCCGGCGAGCGCTCCTGGAACAAGTGCCGCGCCTGCCACCAGGTCGGCGAAGGTGCCAAGAATTTGGTCGGCCCGCAGCTCAACGGCCTGTTCGGCCGCCACACCGGCGAGGTCGAGGGCTACAGCTACTCCACCGCCAACAAGGGCGCCAACATCACCTGGGACGAGGCGGTCTTCGCCGAGTACATCAAGGATCCCAAGGCCAAGATTCCCGGCACCAAGATGATCTTCGCCGGCATCAAGAACGAGAAGGAAGTCGCGGATCTCACCGCCTTCCTCAAGCAGTTCGGCAAGGACGGCAAGAAGCTCTGAGCCCAGCCTCCAGGCTCATTGCCTGGGTATCCTGACGGTGGCCGCCGGCTGAACGCAGCCGCGGCCGCCCGTAACTGTCCCGGCTCATCACCACCTCGAAACTGAACAAGTCCCGGGTTCGACGCCTGAGCCGGGCGCCGGTGCACCTCGTCCAAAAACATTGCCGGCTACAAATTACTGGCAGGCGCCTCGCCGAATCACCATATGCTGCCGCCGGAGGGCGCATGGGGAAGTCGGCAAGGGCAGCAAAGGCGGACGCCGCGAAGCGTGCGGGCGAGCCGAAGGTTCAGATCGGTGCGATCCCGTATCGGCGCCGGCCGGACGGCGATGTCGAGATCATGCTGGTTACGACGCGCGAGACGCAGCGCTGGATCGTGCCGAAAGGCTGGCCGATCCGCGGGCTGAAGGGGCATGAGGCTGCCGCGCGCGAAGCGATGGAAGAAGCCGGGCTCGTCGGCGACGTCGGCAAGAAGCCAGTCGGCCGCTACACCTATTGGAAGCGGCGCACGCGCGACTTCGTGCTGTGCAAGGTCAGGCTCTATCTGCTCGCGGTGAAGGACCAGCTCCCGAGCTGGCCCGAACAGGACCAGCGCCGTAGCCAATGGTTCACCCAGGCCGATGCGGCCGATCTCGTCGACGAACCCGCCCTCGGCACGATCCTGCGCAGCCTCAAGCTCGACAAGGCCTGAGGCGGTAGCGTTCCGAGCTCACAAGCATCGCGGCCCCCACGGGTCGCGTCAGACAGGCGTTTGCGCCATGTTGGAGCAACAGAAAAACAGCCGCTTGACCTTCCCATGATGGGAAGGTGTAGCCATCTTCCAACGAGAGAAGGAAGGTGATGCGTCATGACGATGCATGCGAAGCATGAAGCGCCTGCGAACGGGCCGAGCACGATCGATATTCCAGTCGACGGAATGACCTGCGCGTCCTGCGTGGGACGGGTGGAAAAGGCGATCTCGGCCGTTCCGGGCGTGAGCACGGCCGAGGTCAACCTGGCGACAGGCAAGGCTCGCGTGACCCTGGCCGGTGGCAGTGCCAAGTCGGTCGCCGAGGCGATCCGCAAGGCCGGCTACGAGCCGGGCGCGACCGATATCACCTTGGCGATCTCCGGCATGACCTGTGCATCCTGCGTCGGCCGGGTCGAGAAGGCGTTGCGCGCCGTGCCGGGCGTGCTGAGCGCCGAAGTCAATCTCGCGACCGAGCGAGCCGCAGTCCGGGTCGCCGATGCCGGGATCACGCCAGCCCTCGTCGCGGCGGTCACTGTCGCCGGCTACGAGGCCGAGCCCATCGACGAGGGGCGCAGCGACGATGGCGATGCCGCAGCCGCGCGCCGCCAGGCGGAGCAGAGCGCGCTCGGCCGCGCGGTCGTCGTCGCGGCGCTGGCGACCCTGCCGCTGATGATCCTCGAAATGGGGCCGCATCTGAGCGAAGCCTTCCACCATTGGCTCTACGCCCGTGTCGACGCCTTCGTGCTGAAGCTCATCGCCTTCGGCCTCACCACCATTGTGCTGTTCGGACCGGGCCTGCGCTTTTTCCTGAAGGGCTGGCCGGCGCTGCTGCGCGGTGCGCCCGACATGAACGCGCTGGTCATGCTCGGCGCCGGCGCGGCCTATGCCTATTCGGTGGTCGCGGTCTTCGCGCCAGACTGGCTGCCTGCCGGTACCGACTACACCTACTTCGAGACCGGGGCGGTGATCGTCACGCTGATCCTGCTCGGGCGCTGGTTCGAGGCCCGCGCCAAGGGCCGGACCAGCGAGGCGATCAAGCGGCTGGTGCAGTTGCAAGCGCGCTCCGCCCGGGTGCTGCGCGACGGCGTCGAGAGCGAGATCGCGATCGAGCATGTTCGGGTCGGTGACCTCGTGCTGGTCCGGCCGGGCGAGAAGATCCCGGTCGATGGCGAGGTCGTCGAGGGCGCCTCTTACGTCGACGAGGCGATGGTGACCGGCGAGCCGGCTCCCGCCCATAAGAGCGTCGGCTCTGCCGTGATCGGCGGCACGATCAATCGCAACGGAGCGCTGCGCTTCCGGGCGGAGAAGGTCGGCGCCGATACGCTGCTCGCCCAGATCCTGCGCATGGTCGAGCAGGCGCAGGGCGCCAAGCTGCCGATCCAGGCGCTGGTCGACCGCGTCACCAACTGGTTCGTGCCGGCGGTGATCGCCGTCGCGCTCCTGACCTTCGCGACATGGCTCTTCCTCGGCCCCTCACCCGCGCTGACCTATGCGCTGGTCAACGCCGTCGCGGTGCTGATCGTCGCCTGCCCCTGCGCCATGGGCCTTGCTACCCCGACCTCGATCATGGTCGGCACCGGCCGCGCCGCCGAACTCGGCATCCTGTTCCGCCAGGGCGCGGCGCTGCAGGGCCTGAGCGAGGTCGCGACCATCGCCTTCGACAAGACCGGGACGCTGACCAAGGGCCGGCCCGAGATGACACGCTTCGTCGCCGCCGAGGGTTTCAATGAGGCCGAGGCCCTGCGCCTCGCCGCCTCGGCCGAGAGCGCGTCCGAGCACCCCTCCGCGGAGGCGATCGTCGCCGAGGCCAAGCGGCGCGGCTTCGCACTCGCACCTGCCGCCGGTTTCACGGCAGAACCCGGCCTCGGCATTTCGGCCAAGGTCGAGGGGCGCATCGTGCTGGTCGGCTCCGCCCGGCTGATGGCCGAGCGCGGCATCGCAACCACCGCCGTCACCGAGCAGGCCGCAGCCTCCGCGCGCGACGGCGAGAGCCCCCTCTATGTCGCGATCGACGGCAAGCTCGCCGGCCTCATCGCGGTCGCCGACCAGATCAAGCCGGGCACCCCGGCCGCGATCTCGGCGCTCAAGGCGCTCGGCCTGCGCATCGTCATGGTGACCGGCGACAATCGTGCCACCGCCGAGGCGATCGCTGCCCGGCTCGGCATCGACGCGGTCGAGGCCGAGGTGCTGCCGACCGACAAGGCGGCGATCGTCAAGCGCCTGCAGGCGGGTAGCACCAAGGTCGCCTTCGTCGGCGACGGCATCAACGACGCGCCGGCATTGGCCCAGGCCGATATCGGCATCGCAATGGGCGCCGGCACCGACATCGCGATCGAGAGCGCCGACATCGTGCTGATCTCGGGGGATCTGCGCCATGTGCCGGAGGCGATCGGCCTGTCCAAGGCGACGATGACCAACATCCGCCAGAATCTCGGCTGGGCCTTCGGCTACAACGTGCTGCTGATCCCGGTCGCGGCCGGCCTGCTCTACCCGCTCTGGGGCGTCTTGATGTCGCCGGTCTTCGCCAGCTTCGCCATGGCCTTCTCCAGCGTCAGCGTGCTGGCCAACGCACTCAGGCTGCGCCGCTTCGCGGCGCGGCAGGACACCACAGCGACAGCGCCGGGAGCCCCGGCCACCGCTTTCGGGAGGATGGGATGAATATCGGACAAGCTGCCGAAGCCTCCGGCGTCAGCGCCAAGATGATCCGCTATTACGAGCAGATCGGGCTGATCGAACCGCCGGCGCGCTCGCATTCGGGCTACCGGGTCTATGCCGAGCCGAACGTCCATACGCTGCGCTTCGTGCGCCGCGCCCGCAGCCTCGGCTTCTCGGTCGAGGAGACGGGCTCGCTGCTGGCGCTCTGGCGCGACCGCTCGCGGGCGAGCGCCGATGTGAAGACGCTGGCGCTGAAGCATGTCGCGGAGCTGGAGGAGAAGGCGGCGGCCCTGCAGGCGATGGCGGCAACGCTGCGGCATCTCGCTAGCCATTGCCATGGCGACCAGCGGCCGGATTGCCCGATCCTCGACAAGATCGGCTCATCGAGCTGAGCATAGCCGGCGCGAAGTGCCGTAAAGCAAAACGCCGGAGGCCCTTTCAGGGCTCCGGCGTTCGCAGATATCGGGATATCGTAGCCCCGCTCAGCGGCGCATCGCCTCGGCGAGGCGCGGCGAGAAGGTCCGGGTCGGGCGGCGGACCACCACGACGGAACGGTTCGGCGTCATCACGGTGGTGCGGTGCGCGGCTTTGCGGATCAGCGGCACGACCTCGGCGACAGGCACGCCCATCAGCTGGGCGGCGAGCTCGGCCTGCTGCTCCGGCGAATCGCTCATGCACTGCGCTGCCGTCACTGCCTCTTCGAGGGTCGGCAGCTCGACGCGGGGGCGCAAGACGCGCGGGGGAGGATTCTTGTATTCGGGCATCTCTATGGCTCCTTGGATGCCTAAAATAACACTTATTGTGCACTGCACAAGATTGCGTAGATTATTCTCTGCAATGCAACAATCGCAGAGCGGGTTGGCATGCGGCTTGCGCCTTTGGAATGCCTAAAACCGACTGGAGATTGTCGCCCTCAGAGCCGGTTCCGCTCGGGTCGGTCCGAGCGATCGGCTTCGACTCCGCAAGGAGAGATCTCATGAGCGCAACGAACGCGACCCTCTCCGCGGTACAGGCCCGCCGACGCCGGCCGCCAGCTCCGGTGCCGGAAGAACACGAGTTCGGCCGGCTCGAACTGCTGCTGCGCCTGCGCCGCAACCCGCTGACGATCTGGCGGATGCGCCATTTCCGTGAGCCGATCGTCGCCGGCGAAGGCCTGTTCGGCTATGGCGTCGTCGTCTCCGACCCGGAGGTCGTCCGCCATGTCCTGGTCGAGAACGCCGCCAATTACCGGAAAGACGATCTCCAGCGCACTGTCCTGGCGCCCGGGCTCGGCGAAGGGCTGCTGACGGCGGAGGGCGACGCCTGGAAACGGGCCCGGCGGACCCTGGCGCCGCTATTCACGCCGCGTTCGGTCACGGCGCTGGCTCAGCGCATGACGGGGCCGGCGGAGCGGACCGCCGAGCGCATGGCGCGCCGGCGCAGCGGCCGCGTCGTCGACATCTCCGCCGACATGACCCGCGTGACCTATGATATCCTGGCCGAGACGATGTTCTCGAACGCGATCGCCGGCGGCGCCGATGCCTTCGGCAAGGCGCTGACCCGCTATTTCGAGACGCAAGGGCGGATAGACCCGCTCGACGTGCTCGGCGCACCGGCCTGGCTGCCGCGCATCGGCCGCTGGATGGCGCGGCCGGCGATCAGTTTCTTCGAGACGCAGGTCAAGGCGATCATTTCCGAGCGGCAAGCGCTGCATGCCCGCGGCGGCGGGCGGTCGGAAAAGCCGGACCTGCTCGACGCCCTGCTCGCCGCGCGCGATCCGGAGACAGGTACCGGGCTGAGCGACGCCGAGGTCGGCGCCAACATCGTCACCTTCATCGGTGCCGGCCACGAGACCACTGCCAACGCCCTGACCTGGTCGCTTTATCTCATCTCGCTCGCGCCCGATGTGCGCGACGCGCTCGAGGCCGAGATCGATGCCGCCGACGAGGACCTCGCGGCCGCCGCCCTGTCGGGCCAGCGCCTGGTGCTCACCCGGGCTGTGATCGAGGAGGCGATGCGGCTCTATCCGCCAGTGCCGTCCCTGTCGCGCACGGCTCTGGCCGACGATACGGCAGGCGCATGCGTCATACCGAAGGGCGCGCTGGTGGTGATCTCGCCCTATCTGCTGCATCGGCACGAAACGCTCTGGGAAGCCCCCGATCGCTTTCGGCCCGAACGCTTCCTGCCGGGCGCGCGCGAAGCGATCTCCCGCTACGCCTACCTGCCCTTTGGCGCCGGCCCCAGAGTCTGTATCGGCCAGCAATTCGCGATGGTCGAGGCGGTGATCGTGCTGGCCACGCTGCTGCGGCGGCTGCGTTTCGAGCATGCCGGCGAGGAGGCGCCGGTGCCGGTCCAGCGTATCACGCTGCGGCCGAGCCGGGGCATGCCGATGCGGGTGGCCGAGCGACGCTGCTCCCGGGGTCCGCAATCGACCGCGGCGAATTAACCACAGCCCTCAGAAAAGCGTTAAAGATGAACCTGATGTTTTTAAAGATGTCGATGCGGCGGCGCAAAATGCGGCCGAACAGCCGCGACGCGAAACCCCGCCAAGCCCTGCCGTTCTTGGCTCCGCGAGCTGCCTCAGACTCTCGAACAATTTAAAACTTGGCAGAATCGTGACAAACTGCTGCGGGCCTTGCCCAAAAAAGGCCAATATGGAACAGATGCCCGGTGTGGTGCCGTATGGTTCCGCCCGCTTCAGCGAAACTGGCTCTGCCGGCTGCAAGGGCTACCAGATTGTTGGCACCATCCATTTTGGAAGCAACTTTTTACTGGGGTGACGTGATGCATGCCAAGACCTTGAAGGCCGGAACCATTCTCGTCGCGGGCGCGCTCGCGCTCGGCGGCTGCACCCAGTCGCAAGAGCGTGTCGCAGCCGGCGGCGCGCTCGGCGCCGGCGCTGGCGCCCTGATCGGCGGCGCAGTCGGCGGCGGCCGCGGCGCCCTGATCGGCGCCCTGATCGGCGGCATGGCCGGTCTGGTCATCGCCGACGCGATCGAGAAGGAGCGCGCTCGCGAGGCGGCCTACATCGCCGCGCGCTCGGGCGGTTCGAACACCCAGCGCTTCCGCAATTCGAGCGGCCAGGACGTCACCGTCCGCGCCCGCACCGTGCGCACCTACAACAACAGCCAGGGCCAGAAGATCCGCGTCGTCGAGCGTACCGTGACCCGCGAGGGCAAGGCCGCCGGCACCGACCAGGTCGAGGTCAATCTGGCCACGAACGAGGCGTCCGGCATCTGAGCCGCGACGAAGCGAGAACCGGTCCTCCCTCGTTCGCGAGGGGGGACCTCATGAGTACCGAACCGAGATGACTGCGAAAGCGCTGACCAGACGAATCCTCTGCCTGACGGTTGCCGGCCTCCTGGCGGTGCCGCCGATGGAGGCTACGGCGCAGACGCAGATCATGCCCGGCTTCGATCCGTACAATCCGTTCGGATCGGCCGCGCAGCTGCTCTGGCAGCGCATCCAGCAGCAATGCACGCAGCTCAAGCTGCCGGTCACGATCGGCATCGCTTCACGCCCGGCGACGCGCGATGCGTTCACGACCGACCAGGGCAACAACATCATGCAGCAGATCCGCGCTGCATTCTCGAACATTCACGGCGTGACGATGGCGCCCTGGCTCGACCTCGACCCGATCAAGGGCATCGTCGACACCGGCGTGCTCGACAGTCCGCTGGCAGGCGACAACAAGGAACAGCTCAGCAAGATCCAGCTCGAGATCCGCGCCTCCGGCTTCAAGGCGGGCGCCGCGACGCGCTTCAACCTCTCGGCGCATGGCTGGAACGGCTATGAGAGCTGCTCGCCCAGCCTCGACCCCTTCACGGTCTCACAGGACTTCATCGGCGAGGAGTACACCTCCACCGACGAGCTCTTCAACAAGGTCGCGGCCGGTGTCTGGGCTGCCTCCGTCGACACCTCGAACCCGCTGACGCTGTCGATCAGGATGCTGAGCGGCCTGCCGGTCAGCCCGGGCTGGTACGAGTTCTTCTCGGACAAGATGCGCCGGGCCCTGAGCCGGCAGAATGCCGAAGAAAAGGAAACCAAGATCCGGGCCGAGCGCCATGTCACGCTCGTCATCGCGCATGACCCGTCGGGTGACGAGGACAAGCGCTGGGACGGCATGGTCACGATCGACCCGCGCCCGCTCGGCTACCGCCTCTCGGTCAGCGTCAACCGCCGCAACACCACGCCGGTCTCGGAAGACGGCGTCGTCACGCTGGACGAGCTGCCGACGATGCAGCAATGGGCTGCGCTCGGCCCGACGAGCCAGACGCCGAGGCTCGACCAGACGCCGCTGCGGATCAATGCGCGCATCGAAGGCGGCCGTGCGCAGCAGCAATATCCTTTCCTGGTGGCGCAGGAATCCTATGTCGAGGTCGACATCCCGACCGGAAGCGTGCGCGGTCCGCACCCGGCGGTGCCCGTCGACGTGCTCGGGCGCAACAATGCGCCGATGAAGACGATCCACATCGCCAATCCGAGCCGGCCGAACCTGCGGCGCTACAAGCTCGGCCCTGGCGAGTACACGATCCGTGTCGCCAGCGCCGGCCCCGTCGCACAGGACTTCCAGCTGCGGGCGCGCGCCGTCGAGACCAAGGACATGCTGATGCCGGAAGCGCCGGGCAGGCTGCTGCGCCGCTTCCAGGATTGGTATGCCAGCGTCTCCGAGGATCCGCGCACCGGCCAGCGCACCTGCTTCGCCTATACGGCGGCGCAGGAGGCAGGCCCGCGCTACTGGCGCGAGCAGGCGCCGTTCATCCTGCTGCAGGCGAGCAGTGCCGGCAATGGCGACCTCCAGCACCTGATCGAGGACAAGCGCTACTATAAGCCCAACACACCCTTCGAGGCGGTGATCCGGGAAGGTGGCGGGGCCGTGCGCCGGCTCAACGCCGTCCCGACCGCCGCCGGCAACTTCATCCGCCCGACCAAGCAGGGCTCGAACGGCCAGCCGATCCTCGATATGGACGCCGTCGCCGGCTACAACCGGGGCACGACGCTCGAGATCAGCGGCACAGCTCCCGACGGACGGCCGGCCCATGTGATCTACTCGCTGCAGGGCTACCGCGCCGCCGTCAACGCCATGTCGCTGGAATGCGGCCGGCGCGACCTCGCCAACGCCCTGGTCTGGAAGTAATCGGCTGGCCTATGGGTTCAGGCAAGCGCCAGCGCCGCCCGCGCCGGTCCCTCGTTCTCGGCCGCTTCGAACCGGATCAGGCCGCGGCGGACATTGCTGGCCGTGTCCAGCACAGCCGGGAGCGAGCGGGCGGAGCGGTCGAGCACGCCGAGCAGGCCGGGCACGAGGCGCGGATCGTTCCAGACCTCCTCGGCGCGGCGGCCGAACGGCGCCAGGAAGGGCTCGACGCCACTCCAGGCCAGCACGACCTCTCGCGGCCGTTCCGTCGCGGCTTCCAGACCCGCCAGGATCCGCTCGATGATCGGCGCCCAGACGCCGTCATCATAGCGCCCGACCGGCAACAGGATGATCAGCCGCCCGGCGCCGAGCAGCGCTCCTTGAGCCTGCGAAGCCGCCTGAGCCGGGTCGCGGAACAGCCGCGGCAGCAGGCGCGGCGCGATGAAGCTCGCCGCGACCTCCTGCGCCTCCGCGTCGGCGGCGTCCGACAGCGCCAGGCGGCGATGGACGACGTCCTCGCCGGCGGTCGCCTGGGCGAGCGCGACGGGCAAGGCGGCCGGCAGTGCGGCGAAGCAAACCGTTTCTGCCGTCATCGCATCGCGCTCCGTCTCGGCTCCGGACCGGCCCGCACCGGCAGCCCGGCGCGGCAGGTTTCCGTAAGTGCAGCCAGCCGGCCGCAAGATCAGGCCCGCACCGACAAGGTCGAGCCGAGCGCATGTCTTGCAAGACGGCGGGCCATCGCGCAAGGTCCACTTACATCGTCCCGCCCAGCTCGCCTTCCCCGGAGCCTGTTTCCGTGACTTCCTCCGTGGCGCCCGTCGCCATCATCTGGGACGGCTCACGTCATGTCGCCGCGATCTGGCGGCAGAGCGCACCGGCCCGCTTCCTCGCCGCCGAAGAGACGAGCGGCCGCATCAGCCTGATCGCTGCCGCCGATGCCGGAACGGCGCCTTTGTTCGCGACCTTGCCTGCGGGCAGCCATGCCCTCCACGCCGTGACGATCGAGCCTGATGGCGGACTGAAGACGATCCCGGTACAGCTCGACGACAGGCTGTCGCTCGCCGAGGCTGACCGGAACGCTGCAAGCCTGGCGCTGGTGCAGGCCTATCGCGACGATGATGGCGGGCTCGCCCAGCGGACAGGACCGGCCGAGACGGCGCTAGGCCCGGCGCTTCTGGCCTCCGGCCTGAACCGCGCCAGCGGCTCGGAGGCGGAAGGCTACCGGCTGCTTGCCGGCCCCTTCCTGCATCCTGACGACGAACGCGCCACGACGATCACGATGACAGCGCGGCGCAGCGAGAGCGGCGACCTGACGCTCGTCTTTGCCGGCGACGGCAGCGGGGCGGCTGCGGATGGGCTCCTGGTGGCGCATCTGCCGGCCGCGACGCGCGAGGCCAGGCAGCCGCTCGCGCAGATCGACCAGGACCTCAGGCTCGCCATCGAGGCCGAACTCGACACGCTGGCGGCCTCGCCGGCCGATCAGCGCGATGCCGACGCGACCGGGCTCGGCCGCGTCGCGGCGCTGCGCCGCGGCTTTCGCCTGCTCCGGCCCCGGGCCGAGGCCGAGGGCAGCATGCTCTCCCTCCCCGACTGGGTCGAGGCCGACGACATCATCGTCTTCGCCGAACCGCGTCGCCAGCTCGTCTGGAACCGCGATGGTGAAGCAGTCAGCGGCAGCCCGATGACGCTGCGCTGGCAGGAGGGCGCCTTCACCGCGATCGCGCACGGGGGGCGCTATGCGGCCTCGGCCGCAACCGGCCTGACGCTCGGCCAGGGTGGCGGCAATGCCCTGGTCGTCGCGGCCGCAGGCGGCGCCACGCCCCTGCACGACGACCTTGCCCTCGCGGCGGGGCGGCTGGCCGAGGGCCTGTGGCGCGTGACGGGCACGGCGAGGCCGGAGCGCCTCGGCGCCCTGCTTGACGAGTTCGCGCTGCGCCAGGCGCAGGCGCCGACCGGAGCTCTCGCCCGGCTCGATGCACGCAGCAAGCCCCCCGGCGCAGCGGCCGGACTGCTGGAAGCGCTGGCCGTGACAAGCGCGATCGACCCGGACCGGATCGACGAGCTCGGCGAGCGCACGCTGTCCGAGCAGGTCGCCATGCTCCTGCGCGCCCTGGCACAGCCGCAGCTCGCAGCGCGCGCTTGCGCTGTTCGGCTCGTGCTGCCCTTGCCGGGCTCGACCCAGGACGAAACCGGGCTGGAACGGCTGCTCGGCTGGTATGAGGACCCCAATCTGCCGCAGGCGCTCGCCCGCGAGGCAATGGCGCTGGCTGGGCATGACCGGCGCGCGATGCGGCTGCTGCACGATGTCGCCGCCAGCGCCCATCAGGACTGGATCGAGATCGAGCTCGCCGCCGAGGTCGAGCAGGCGATGGCAGAGGCGGCGGCGCAACGCGGGCAGCGCCGCCTGTCGCCGCTCGATACCTTGCTGCTCGAGCTGCGCCGGCAGCCGCAGCGGCAGCAGACGCCCGGGCTCGAAACGATCGCCCGCATGCGCAGCGAGCTCGGCGATGCCGCGCGGCAAGCGAACCAGTCGCCGGCGATCACGGACGAACTCGGGCGACGGCTCGGCGAGCTCACCCCGGGCGAGATCGTGCTGCTGCACGGCCATTTCGCCGTCTTGCGGCGCGAGGCCGACCAGGCGCTCGCGGCCGCCGCCCTGATCCGGAGCTGGGAAGCGGCGCTCGGCCTGGAAGGGCTCGCGGCCCGCGCGCATCGATCAGGCGATCCCGTGCGCGGCGCGCAGCGACTCGCAGCGGCCAGCCGCAGTTTCGCCGGCTCTCTCTCGCAGATCGAAAGCCTCGCCCCGGCCCTGACCGAGCTCAAGAACGCGATCGACGGCCTGCTCGGCCCCGCCGATGAAGGAACAGCCCGCAACAAGGCACTGCGCGAGACTCTCGACGGCTATGGCCGGCTCCTGCTGGCGCAGTTGGTCCGGCACGAAGCCGATGCCGCCTTCGCCAGCGTGCCCTTTGCCGGAAAGGCGCTGGCGGACCCGCAGGACACTGGCTTCGGCGCCGCCTATCGCCGGCTCAGGGCCGGCAGTGGTGACATGCTGCCGCGCTATCTCGCCGCCGCAGCAGCGCTGACCGGGCTGGATCATCACTGGGGGACCACGCTCGGCGGCAACTCCGGGTCCGCCGCTTCGAGGCAGGACGCATGACCACTCTGCCATGCTACAATCTCGAAACCCGGCTCGGGAGCTTCGCCGCGACCATCGCGCTCGACCGCAGCGGCGAGCTGATCGACCTCCTCGCCTTCGAGGCGCCGGAGGACATGGTCAAGGCGGTGACGGTCTCGCTGGTCTCGCATGCGCCGAGCCTGACGAGCGGCGTCGACATCGGCTGGCTGCAAGGCAATGCCTTGCTCGACAAGGCCGCGATCCGGGCAGGTGAACGCCTGGTGCTGGGATTGAAGCGCGAGGCCGTGATGCGCGCGGTCGCGAACCACCGCGCCCAGGCCGACGTCGACAGCGACGCCAGCATCGAGATCGCCTTCTCCACCATCGTCGAGACCGCGAGCGGCACCCGCGCCTCGCCGCGGCGCCTGCTCAAGATCGCGGCCCTCGCCGGGGCCTCGCAGCCGGAGTGGCGGATTGAGCCGGTCGAGATCGACCTGGATTCGCTGCAGGCGGGCAAGCAGCTCGCCGTCAGCCAGATCGCGATCGACATCCCCCGCGACATCGTGCTCGAAGGCCGGCGCGGACTGACCATCGAGGCGAGCTGCTTCGGCATCAAGGCGCAGCATCTTTCGCTCGGCGTCGCCGCGCCGATGGACCATTCGGTCTCGCTTCGGCGCTTTCCGGACGCCGGCAGCTCGACCAGCCGGCACCTGATCTGGCTCGCCGACGCACCGGCGCTGGCCGGGCAGGAGGTGCGCCTCGACGTGACGCTGACGCGCGACGCCGTGCTCGACTTCGTCGACGAGACGATCCAGGCCAATCCGAAGGCGCCGCTGCAGGTCCGGCTCACCGCCAAGCTCGGCGGCTGGGTCGGCCAGGACGGCGCCGGCCATGATCCGGACGGGCCAGCCAAGCCGTGGTCGAGTGCGCTCGAAGCCCGCTCGGTTCCGATCCGCAGCCAGAACCGCGGCGAGGTCGCGCTGACCATCGCCGGGCAGCACTTCGCCTGCCCGCTAGGCGGCAGCGCCCAGTTCGAGATCTCCGGTGGGCTCAACGCCGAGGTCGACCCCGACGACGAGACCTCGATCGTGCGTTGCGACGGGCTAGTGATCGATCTGCGCCGCTGGCCGCTGACCCGGACCGCGCCGCTGACCGTCGAGGTCAGCAGCCTTATGGGCGAGAATGAGATCGCCGAACCGCCGACGCCCTTCCCGCTCGAGATCGTGCGCGAGGGTGATTTCGGCCGGCGCGGCCGCGCCGTCGTGCCGATGCAGAACCTGACGACCACCTTGTCGCGCGCCGTGCGCACCAGCGGCGCCAATGTGTTGCGCGGCGAGATCACGGTCTCGCTGGCGATCAAGGCCGGCGACGAGGCTGGCCGGGCCTTCGCGCAGGCGAGCCTGCCGCTGCGCTATAGCCGCCGCGTCCACCGCCTGCCGATCTGCATCGACCTCGGCGCATCGGCGACCTCGATCTGGTCCGGCGCACCGCGCGCCGCCGGCCGGGCGACCGAGATCAAGCCGCTGGCGCTCGGCACCTGGCTCGCCGCCCATGTCGACCCGCGCCATGGCGAGGCCGCCCTGAAGGATGCCGGCGCCGCGCCGCTGATCCCGAGCCATGTCGGGCTCGATTCCGGCAACAACCTGCGGGCCGACCATGCGCCGCACAGCCTGCCGGACCTTTCTCTGATCGGCTCCGATCGGGCGAGCGTGGCACGCCGGCTGAAGACCTTCGCACGGCGCTACGACGTCTCGGCGCCGGCCCCGCCGCCGCAATCCGGCCTGCCCGAGAGCGGCCGGCGGATCGACTCGCTCAAGCACGCGCTGACCTCCGGCGCGGTCTCGCTGACGCTGAACGAGCAGATACAGCGCTACGATGCCACCACCGACCGCGTCGTCGCCACCAATACGGTCGAGATCGCACCGCTGGTCGCCGACGTGCTCGACGAACTGGTCGATCTTTATGTGCTGCGCCTCGGCGAGGACCGCCTGCGCGTCGAGGACCATGCGCCGCCACCGGTGGTGCCGCGCATCCTGGTCTCCTGCCCGAGCGGCATCGGCGACGAGATCGCCTCGCGCTATCGCGCCGCGCTCGAACTCTTCTCGCAGCGGCTGGAGCGGCTCTTTCCCGGCGCGACCAGCTTCCCGGATGCGGCCGTCACCGTGCCCGAGGCGGTCGCGGCGGCGCGCTATGTCGCCAGCCTGCCGGAAGTCCGCGCCACCGTGCCCGATCAAGGCGATGCGCTGCTGGTCGCGCTCGACATCGGCGGCGGCACCAGCGACGTCGCGCTCGCCTCCCTGCGGCGCGACGGCGACCGGCTGAACCACCAGACGCTCGCCACTTTCGGCCTGCCTGTCGGCGGCGACCTGATCGACGAGGCGCTGACCGGTATCGCAGCGACGCTGATCGACCGGGCGATGGACGGGCAGGACGCGCATTGGCAGCCAGCCTTCGCCGAAGCCTCACTCGCCCGCGCCATCCAGCGCGAGGATGCCGCCGCGCTGGCGGCGCGCAGCTGGCTGCGCAATGCGGTGAAGCAGGCCAAGGCTGGTCTCGCCACCTGTCTCAGCGAGAAAGCGCAGGCCTCCGGCAGCGCTTATCGCTGGGACGCGGATGCGGCTGACGAGACGTTCGACCTCGTTCTTGCCGAGCGGAAATCGGATGGCGACCCCGCCGGCCTCTACGTCGCCCAGAGCGAGCCGGCGCTGGCGGACGTGACGCAGCGGCCCGGTCTGCAGCTCGCGATCGACGGCCCCGACAAGGCCGGCACGCGCCGGCTGGTGCTGAAAGTCTCACGCGAGACGCTGGAGAAGGGCGCTGGCGAGGCCTCGCAGCGCCTCACCGAGATTGGCGCCGTGCTCGGCGGCCTGCTGCCGCGCCTGGCGCGCGCCGCCGGCCCAAACCCGGCGCGCCGGCCGACCGTGATCATGGTGCCGACCGGCCGCGCTGCACTCTGGCCGTCGATCTTCGAGGCAATCGCCGCCGAGGCGGCCGCCAGCCGCGCCGCCTTCCCGTTCGAGCGGCCGTTCTCGCCGGCAGCGATGAAGAAGGCCGTGATCGCCGGCGCCGCCATCCTCGGCATCGAGGGCGACATGGCCGGCAGCGCCGTACAGCACAAGAATCCGCTCGGCATCGCCGCCATGGCGGTGCAGATGCGCGACCTCGGCGCCACCGGCCTGCGCACCGAATTCGCGGCCGAGCGCATCCATTATCTCGGCTACGACATCGGCTCGGGCGCTCGCGTCCATGCCGAGCATGACGATATCGCGCCGAGCCTGGGCGGACGTGCCAATCTCGGCCGCCGCTTCCAGTTCGTACGCACGATCCCGGGCCTCGACCCGCAGGGCAAGACGCTGGCGCGCCTGCGCCCACTGCTCGACGGCCAGGATCCCATGGTGCTGCTCGAAGGCGATTCGATCGTCGAAGCCCATCGCGAGGGGCTCGACGGCTTCGGCGTCTGCGAGATCATCAGCGAGGTGCTGTCGCCGGTGAGCCGCAAGGTCACGGTCGTCGCCGCCAATGAGGGCTGGGAAGCCTGCTGGCGAATCGAGCACGACCGCGTCTCGCGCATCTACTGAGGGGTCGCAGGATCGTCATGGCCCGCACGCGAAAACGGCTCTGGCGTTCACAAGGGCGAGCTCGGCCCGCCTCGCCGCGACCGCATCTCCATCATGCCTTTCCTGCCCGAGTGAGCTGACGCCATGGCCCTGCCCGATCTCATGGACCTGGTGATGCACGACCCGCGGCGGCTGACCTCGCTGCGCGCCGTCGCCGGCGAGCCGGGCGAGGCCATGCCCGGCATCGAGAACCTCTGGCGCAAGCCGGTCTTCAGCCTGACCGCCGGCGGGCAGCCGACCAAGGACGGCAAGGCCTCGCTGGAGGACCTGATCGACCGCCATCGCAGCATTGCGCTCACCGATGGCGGCAGCGGCCCTCAGCCGATCGACGTGCCCTTCACCTCGCTGGTGGTGCTGACCGCCGAGGCGTTGCCGGGCGCGCAGGAGCTCGGCCGCTTCCTCGCCGACCGGATCGAGCAGCGCTTCCGCGACGTGATCGATCCCGATATCGGCGTCACCGTCCATGTCGAGCAGAGCCTGCACGCGACCGCGCCGGTCACGGTCTATCTTGGCCATGGCGTCTACGCCCCGCCCGCCGACAATCGCCTGCCGCATGGCGAGGTGGTGATCCGGCAGGATGCGCAGACTGCGATTGGCCAGCCGATCATCGGCGTCAACACGCCGGGCGGGCTCTATTCCGGCCAGGCGCGCTTTGCCTTCTCGCGCAGCGAGATGCTGACGCCAGCCGTCCATCCCGACCTGCCGGGCGGCACGATCTTCTTTCTCGGCCGCTACCCCGTCGACGCCTCCGCCCGCGATGCCGGCGGTCTGCCATTGCTCACCGCCTTGCCGCAGACACCCGAAGCGCGGGCCCAGGCGATCCAGGTCGAGACGCTGGCGCTGCCCGGCGGCAATGTCGACGCGCGCTTCGAGATCCTGGGCGTGCGCCCGCAGGTCGGCCGCGTCTCGCTCGGGCTCGTCGACGTCACGCTCGACCGCAGGCCCAGCCGCTTGCAGGCGCAGCCGCCGAAGGGCCCGCACCTCGCCGTGGTCGGCCTCGCCATCCCCGAGAATTTTGGCGGAAGGCGCATGGCGCGCTACTGGGTCGAGCGAAGCCATGGCGGGCGGCTGATGTCCTCCGCCATGCTGGCCCAGCGCGACAGCATCGTCGTGCAGGGCCGCGACGCCCGCCGCTACGACCGGCGCGAACTGCGCTACAGCCGCGCCAGCGGCGAGTTCCGCGCCGAGAGCATGAGCTTCGACGGGCGCCGCCGCTCACTGCTGATGCTGGAGGACGGCGAGTTCGGCTATATCGGGCTGCCGCGCGAGCAGACCGCGATCGCCTTTGGCCCGGACCAGTCCTCGCGTGGCTACGGCACCTTCGACTGGCTCGGCGAAGCCGTGCGCGTCCAGTTCGGCTCCGGCGTGGTCGAGCGCCTCGACGATCTCTATGATCACAACCCGGTCGGCTTTATCGCGGCGGCGCCCGGCGGCGTCGCCGTGCAGTCGGCCGGCGACATCTGGCTGCTCGGCGGGCGCAAGCCGCAGGCGGCCGGCACGAGCATCATCCCGCCGAACGGCCCCTTCGTGCTCGGGCCGCTGGTGGTCGAGCTCCGGGAGGCGACGCCATGAGCCATCCGCTCTTCCGCGGTCTCAAGCGCAGCGTCACCGCCGTCGCGGTCGGCACTGTCACCATCGTCGGCTTCCTCTGGCTTTCGGGCGGATTGATCGGCGAGCTCGCCGCCAGCCGCGCCTGGATCAAGCAGCCCGACTTCACCGAGACCAGCCGTTCGAACGAGGACCTGTTCCAGCAGGGCGTCGCGACCGGGCTGATCTGGCTCGATCCGGCCGGCCCGGTCATCCGCTCGCAGCCCTGCGAAGCGCTCTACGACGCCTCGCTGACCGTGCCGACACCGCAGGGCGCCAAGGAATTCTCGCGCACCTTGCTCGACCGGCTCTGCAACCTGCCGGCGGGCGCGCAGATCCGCTCGGAGATGCTGGCCTGGAACAACTCCTTCCTGATCGCCGGTGCCCGCGACGACCGTGCGCCCGACCGGCGCTGCGCCGACGGCACGCCGCTGACGCTGCCGGTGGTGCCGGCGGGCTGCCGCCCGTCGAGCTGGACTGCGCGCGTCGCCCAGACCACCGACCTCGCCGCACCGCTCAACGTGATGCCGAACGCGGTGCCGCCGCCACGCGACTTCGCCGACTTCGCCAAGCGCCGGGGCAACCAGCTCTCCGACTGGGCGCTGTTCGGACCCTTGCGCGCGCCCGAAGACCGGCTCGTGCTCTCGACGCGGCTGCCGGCCGGCAATCGCCGCGTCACCGTCGACATGATCCTGGAGCCGGCGCGCGTCGTCGTCGGCAATGAGCGGGTCAATCTCGATCCCAAGCGCGACGAGCAGACCGTGCGCATCGCCGGGCTCGCGATCGCGGCCGAGCGCGTCTGCTCCGACAGCGACGACTTCGCCACCTGCGCCGAGGAGGCTCAGCAAGGCCTGCCGCATGGCTGGCGCTTCACCATCACCGGAGCGCGCCGTCGCGACGTCGAGATCGGCTTCGAGGGCCAGCCTGTCCGGGCGGTGCCGCCGCGTGCCCGCGAGGTCCTCGGCGGTTCGGGCGTGCAGAGCGAGGACGGCAAGGTCAAGCTCTGGCGCTCCTCGCATATCGAGGCCGATTGCGAGCGGGCCAAGACCAAGCTGGTCTGCGAACTCGGCTGGCGCGGCGCGGTCACCCAGCGGCGCACCGGTGCTGCCCGCGCGCTCTACTTCGCCGACGGCACGCCGGCGCTCGACAACAATGGCGTGCCGCTGCCGATCGTCGACGAGCTCGGCCTGACCGCGCTGATCGGCTACGGCGCCGGCGATGTCGGCTCACTCTCGGCCGCGCTCGGCCGGGCCCGTACCCGCGAGAACCTGACGCTGACCATCGAGCCGCGGCTGCAGAAGCTGGTGCAGGAAGCCGTCTACGAGCATATGGGCGAGCGGCTTGGCCGGGGTAAGCGGCCGCGCAAGCCCGGTCCGCTGCCGGTCAACCTCGCCCCAGAGCAGGAGCCGGCGGACCAGGGCGACGGCCGCGCCGTCGTGCTCCTGATGGATGCCGGCGACGAGCCGGGCGCGCTGCTTGGCCTGGCGAGCTGGCCGGATTTCGTGCCGGGCATGCACAGCTGGGACATCCAGGCGCTCTCGACCGGGCGCGACAGCGATTCCCCGCTCGCCGGCCATGGCTGGCGCGCCGGCGACGTCCACACCATGCCGGGCTCGACCTTCAAGCTGGTCACCGGCCTCGCCAGCATCCTGGGCATCCGCGAGCAGCCGCGCTTCGCCGACATGATCATGGGCCGGATGCCGCCGGCGCAGCAGGGACAGGTCTTCGGCATCCCCGGCGGCGGCACCCTCAATGTCGACGGCGTCCAGATCGCCAACTATGGCGGAGCCGGCTTCAATGTCGGCATCCTCGCGCCGGCGCAGAGCGGCTGCCCCGATGCCGGCCGCGGCGCGCAGATCGGCTTCTGCGAGGCGCTGATCAAGTCGTCCAACCTTTGGTTCGCCGGCATGGCTCTGACCATGGACGGGCGCAAGGTCGGCGGTCGGCCGACGACGATACCGGGCCGCACCGGCACGATCCTGGCCGAGATGACCGAGCATCTCTATCCGATCACCCAGCCGGGAACGCTGGCCCAGCCTGGCGTCGACCTGACCCGTGGCATTGTTCCCGGCGCGCAGCGGCTGACCGGCGAAGCGCTCGATCTTGCGGTCGAGGACAAGCGCAATGCCCGCCGCATCGACCTCGCCACCAACTCCTATGGCCAGGGTGTGCGCGCGACACCCATTGCCATGGCCTCGATCTACGGTTCGGTCGGGGCCCGCAAGGTGATCCGCCCGCGCGTGCTGAAACCGGTTTCCGATGTCGCCGAGACGCCACAGCCGAACGAAGGCAAGCCGGTCATCCCCGGCATGGATCCGCGCCAGGCCGAGCCCTTCCTCGACGACGCCCAGCGCGGCCTCCACGGCGTGGTCAACTCGCCGGGCGGCACCGCCGCCGGCGTGATGGCCTCGCTGCCACCGGACGTCCGCAAACGCATCTTCGGCAAGACCGGCACGGCCGATACCACCGACGGCATGAACTCGGCCTGGTTCGCCGGCTGGATGGACAATGTCGCGGGCAGGAAGCGCGTCGCCTTCACCTGCCTGGTCTCGCATACGCGGGAAACCGGCGGCCGCGCCTGCGGACGCCTGATGGCCGGCCTGCTCGGCAAGGTCGCCGCGCTCGGAGACAAGAAGTGAGCGAGACCACCGCGCTGCGCCAGCTGATGGGGCGCTGGCTGACCTTGCGGCCGTTCCGCCTGCCACGCATCCGCATCGGCGGGGCGGGCGGGGCCTTGACCGGCCTGGTGCTGCTCGCGCTTTGCCTCGCCGTGCTCGGCTTCTGGTGGCACAACACCACGCATCTGATCGAGAGCGCCCGGCCGGTGGTCAGCCTGGAGCGGCTCGACCTTGCGCTTGCCCGCGGCGAGACCGTGACGATCGGCCGGCGCGAACTGCTGCAGCCGCAGCGCTTCGACGCGGCCGAGGCGCGCCATGTCGCCCTCACCCGCCAGCCGGACGGGCGCGTCACCATCCGCAACGTCGCCAATACCCGCCGGCTCTGGCTCGACTATCTCAACGGCGCCGGCAGCTTCTCGGCGCGCTGGCGCTTCCAGCCAGGCGACCGCATCGCTGCCGGGGCCCTCACGATCGCTGTCGACGAGGCCCGGCCCGGACGGCTGGCGCTGACCCTGACGGAAGCCGGCAAGCCGGGCGCCCGCAAGCTCACTATCGACTCGACCGGCCCGCTCTCGACGCTGCGACTCGACGGCAACGCGCTCTCCGTCTGCCAGCCGCGCAGCGGCGCCGATCGCATCCGCGAGATCGTCACGGGCCTGATCGCCACCGATGAGCGCGGCGAGGACAAGCTCGTCTCGCTCGGCGGCCGGCTGACCTGCTCGGTGCGCGAGGAGGCGCATGTCGGCGCCGGTGCCCTGCCGTTCAAGGCTCTGACCATCGTCGCGCGCGGCGGCAGCTATTTCCTGGCGCCGGGCGACGCCGTCGACGCGCCGCGCCCGCCCGTGCTGTTCGCACGCGGCAATCAGCGCATCACCGATTTCACCGACATCGCCTGGGAGCTCGATCCGGACGGCCCGGCGCGGCTCAGCCACATGATCATCGGCCGCACCCGCTATGCGGTCGACATCGGCCAGGAATCGAATGGACGCCTGCCGTTGCGCCTGACGCCGCTGAGCAAGACCCACCGCTTCGCGCCCGACGACGCCGAGGCCCTGCGGGCGAGCGCGACCACCGACAGCGTCCGGCCGGTGGTGACGCCGCCGCGCCAGCCGATGTCGGCCGCCGAGCTCGGCAACCCGCTCTCCTCGCTCAACGGCGTCGAGCGTGTCGTGCGCCTGCTGCTGACCCTCGGCATCGCCGTGTTCGGCGTGCTCTCGGCCATGCATCACGCCACCCTGTTCCGGCGCAGCGCCATCCTGGTCCGGCTCGTGGGTGCGCTCGGCTCGACCGCCTTCATCGGCGCGACGACCATGCTGGTGCTGGCGCCGGAACTGTCGCGGCTCGGCGGCGCCTCGATCTCCTATGAGGCGGCGCTGCACGCCACCATCATCGCCTATGCGATCGCCTGCTTTGCGATCATGGTCGGGCCGCGCTTCACCACGCCGCTGCGCCTGACCTGGCTCGGCTTCGTCATGCTCTGCTGCCTGGGCAGCCTGACGCTGCTCGCGCTCGGTCTCGACGCCGAGAAGACGGACTTCACCATCCATGCCGAGAAGAACAAGCTGCTGTTCTTCGACCTGATCCCGATCGTCGCGGTGGTGATCGCCTTCCAGCCGCAGCGCTCGATCGCCGCCTTGCCGCGCTCCTTCTTCATGGGCGTCGGCTTCAAGGACCAGCTCCTGCGCGCCGTGCCGGCGATCCTGATCCTCGCCGCCTTCATCGCCTGGGGCGTGCTCGGCACCGAGACCGGCGTCGCCGGCTTCCAGCCGGTCGAGCTCGGCAAGATCGCGCTCGTCCTGGTGCTGGCGCATATCTTCCTCGGCTTCTCGCGGATCGACTTCTTCTACAACCAGCGCCACTACATCTCCTGGCTGACGGTCAGCCTGGCGACCGTGCTGGTCTTCATCCTGTTCCTGACCGCGGTGCCGTTCCTGAAGAGCGACTATTCGCCGGCGCTGATCATCATCATCACCACGGTGGTGCTCGCCTTCGCTTTCCTGTTGCCGAGCACGCTGAAGCGCCTGTTCGAGATCATGCGCGTCTTCCTGCGCCGCTCCGACGCGCCGCAGCGCAAGGTCCGCCGGCTCGGCTGGCCGCGCGGCGGCGTGCTGGCGCTGGTTCTGGTGGTCCTGCTCGGCATCAACGCCGCGCTGATCTACGTCTTCCCCGGCCTCGTCACCTACGCGATCTCGGGCCAATGGAGTCTGCCGAAGGAACGCCTCGCCGCCATCGACACGCTCGAGAAGGCGCGCGGCGGCCTGTTCCGCGTCCCGGCCGAGCGGCTGCTGACCTGGTACGATCTCGACCACGCCACCAAGCGCACGCAGACGGCGGCGCAGGATCGCAGCCCGGACGTGATCCATCGCGATCTCGGCTTCCAGCTGCTGCAGTCCAAGGTCGCGCTCGCCGAGATGCCGTGCACGCTGGCGCGGCTCGATCTCGGCCTCGACAAGACCCCGGTCGAGGTCCGCCGGGCGCTCGACGAATTGCCGCCCTCGCCGGTCTCGCTCTGCGCCATGCTGCCGGGCGCCCGCATCACGCCGATCGCCGAGCGCAAGGGCGAGGAGCAGGAGGAGACCGTCAGCCGCTTCACCGTCAGCGACCTCGTTCGATTGCCGGTGGTGCAGAACGACTTCATCGCCACCTTCCTGATGGTGCGCTTCGGCCTGCCCGCCGGGCTGGCGCTGCTGGCAGCGCAGGTCATCACCGTCTTCGGCCTGCTTTCGCTGGCGGTCAGCCTGATGCGCGAGCGCGCCATGGGCTCGGCTCAAGAGGGCGCCAACAAGGGCATGGCGATCATCCTCGTCGGCATCGCCACGATCTTCTCGCTGCACTGGAGCATCTCCTGGGGCAACGCGCTCGGCCTGCTGCCGGTCATGGGCCAGCCGATGACCTTCATCGCCGCGGCTACCTCGCATCACATGCTGATGGCGCTGCCCTCGATCGCGATCGCCTTGATCGCCGGCCGGCTCGCGGCGATCCGCCAACTCTCTCCGACCAGCGACCCGCCGCCCTGGGGGTTATGGCGCGGGCTGACGCGGGCGGGGCTGTAGGACCCTGCCGAACGCCGGCCGCTAACCCGAACGGGTGTGTTACCCGGCTCAGGATTGCGCCAAGCTTCCCTGACTTCGCAAGCTTGGCCACAACCGGCCTGCGGAGCCAGTTGACCCAAGCCCGACTTCTGCAATCGTAGATGCTGGGCTGGAGGCAGGCGACGATGGGGGCACTCGTTTCCGACAGCAGTGAACGGGCGATTGCGCGCCTCGGCGAATTGATCGACGCCGCTGCGATCGCGCCCGAGCATTGGCAGGAGGTCTGCCGCGGCGTTCAGGACATCCTCCCGGACGGGCGTGTCCTGATGCAGGGCTATGACGCATCCGCCCCCTACGCCATGCCGCTCGCCGGCGTCGGCTGGGACGACGTGAACTTCGACGTTTACTTCGGCCACTACGCCGCGCTCAACCCCTGGACCCCAGCCTGGACCGATCTGCCGGTCCTGCGCAGCACGCTGGCGGACGAGGTCTTGCCGCGCCGCATCCTCGAGCGGACCGAGTTCTACAATGACTGGATCAAGCCGATGGGCGGAGCCGATTCCGCCAGCGGCATCAAGATCGTCCAGGACCGGTCACGGATGGCGACGCTGTGCGTCCACTATGACCAGCGGCATGCCGAGAAGAGCCACCACGCTCTGGTACCGATCTTCCAGGCCCTGGCCCCGAAGATGCGGCGCGCGCTCGACTGCAATCGCGCCGTACTGCGCAATCGCCGCTCTTTGCTCGGGGACTCGCTGATGCGCAATCTCATCGATCCCGCGCTGGTGCTGGATGGCGATTGCCGCGTCCTAGACCTCAACGCCGCCGCGCAAGAGCTCAGCGGAAGCGGCCGTTCCCTGCGCATCGCCGCCGGCGACAGGCTCGTGCTCGGCGACGCCGAGGCGCAGACGAAGCTCGCGGCTGCGGTTGCAGTGGTCTGTTCACGACGGCCGGGCTCGATCGGGCGCCACGACGTCTCGTTCCGACAGGGGCCGGAGCGCCTTTCCCTCTCCGTGCTGCCGGTCACGCAAAATCTGCGGGAGTACGCTTTCGGCGGGTCAGCCAGCTTGTTCATCCCCGGCACGATCGCGCTCGCGATCATCCGGCGGGAGCTGGTCGACTCCGGCCTCGAGCTGGAGGCGCTCAGGCGGCGGTTCGACCTGAGCCTGCAGGAGGCGCGCATCGCGCTCGCACTGCGCGACGGCGGCACTGTCGCCGAGATCGCCCTGCGCCTGGGAATGGCCTACGAGACGGCGCGCGTTCACCTCAAATCGGCCTTCGCCAAGACCGATACTCACAGGCAGCGCGAATTGCTGGCGCTGGTGCTCGACACGACCGGCCCGCGCGGCTGATCAGCGCCGCCTGATCTCGACCGAGAGTGCCCTGGGTTCGTCGAACTGGATCACCGGGAAGGCCGCGATGCCGCCGCGGATTGCGTTCGGGTTGAAGACCACCCGCGTCGCCGTCGACTTCGAGGCCACCACGGCCGGCCCGGTCCCGTTCTGGAATTTCGCCTTGGCCGGCGCGACCGCGTCGATCGCGAGCCCGCAAATGTCCTGGCCGTCGATCAGGACGCTCGCCATCTCGCCGACGTCGACAGCGTTCTCGCTGTAGCGCGGACGCAGCTCGTAGATCTGGGCCTCGCAGGTGCTGCCGGCCGGTGCGGACAAGGTCACCAACCGCGCCAGAGCGGAGCCCGTCATCGCGGCGGAGCCGCTTTGGGCGCCGGGATTCTGTTGTCCCAGCGAGGGCGCCGTCGCGCTTTGCTGATTGCCGGCCTGCTGCGTCGTCCCGCTGGTCCCGGGCTGGGTCAGCGTCGGCGGGACCTGATAGGGATCCTCGGTCGCAGTCCCGCGCGTCAGATACCAGCCTGCGCCCGCCGCACCGGCGACGAGCACCAGGGCCGCAGCGGCGATCACGGGCAGGCGCGCGGACGAGGAGGTCGAAGCCGGCTTGTCGCCGAGCACCGAGCGACGCGGCTTGGGCGCCTGCGGGCTCTTCAGCACATCGGCGATCGAGGGTTCGTCCCCGGCCAGACGCGGCTGAACCAGGGTCTGCTCCGGCTGCGCCGCAGCCATGTGCGCGGGCTGCGGCTGGGCAGGCGGCTCGGCGGTCTTGGGCTCGAACGGCTTCAGGGCCATCGAAGACGATCCCGGTGCGGCCGGCCGCTCCGGCGCGGACGCCGCGGCCTGCGGTTCGAAGGAACCGCTGCGCAGGAAGAGATCGATCGGCGCAGCGATGTCCGCGAGGGAAGAGACCACCACGATATGATGCGGCTGGCCACCAAGAATCTTGCCGAGGATCGCGACCGCACGCTCGGCCTCCTCGCCATGCGGTACCAGCGCCAGCACCGGTGTCGCGCCGTGCTCGGCATCGGCGAAGAGATGGCGGCAGCGGTCGATCTTGGTGGTGAGATGGTATTCCTGCTGGGTAACGCGCGCCTCGCTCGCCGTGTCGGCGACGGAGAGGTCGATCGCACCGGTGCCCCAGATCGCCAGCTTGGCCTCACCGGCCTTGTGCGTCACCGCCTCGCCATGGGCGAGCGCGCAATGGGCCGCGAGCGTCGGCACCATCCAGCTCTTGCCCTGGTCGATCGAGCCCGACGCCGCAAGGCGGTAGCTGCCGCTATCGGGCAGGCCGAGAATCTGGCGTAAGGGTTCGCCCGGACGCAGCAGGTTGCTGTATTGCGTGCTCCAGGGCTCGCAGACCTCGGAGCTCTCGGTCGCCAGCACGACGCGCGAGACCGGCACGCGCGCCGACCAGGCGAGCTTCTTCAGGATGATCGGCTGGTCGGTCGTCGGCACGACGACGAAAACGCCGGAGCGCCTGACGTTCTGATCTCCCGACATCATGTCTCCCGCAGGCCCTGCCGTCCCCTCAGCACTAGGCAAAAGCGCCGCTTGGGGCAGCGCTCCTGACCTTACAGCAGATAAACGCCCGCGAGCGGGTTGGCGAGCATCAATCGCAAGAGGTCACGCTCGGCATCCTGCCGCGGCAGGTCGATGACGATGTGCTTGTCGACCGGCGCCGGCAGCGGCAGGCGGACCACGCCCTCGATCGAGACGACCTCGATCATGGTCGGGGCGGGATCGGTCTCCGACAGGCACTGGATGACGAGAGCCGGTGGCGCATCGTCCTCCTCGATCACATCAAGCTCGAAGGAGCCGATGCGGCGGTGCGTCGCGCTGCTGTCATAGGCCGCAGCAGCGAGTTCGCTACGCGCCACGGCCTGGAAGGAGAGCAAGCGGCGATAAAGCCGTGCAGCCTCCGGATCGGTGCGAATAGCGCGCTCGGCGGCAAAATTCACGGGCTCGCCACGGACGCGGCGGGCATGCGCCCAGAGGTCGGCGCGGCTGATGCTCGCGGCAGCCGTCTCTTCCGGCTCGGTGCTCGCGAGCTCCGCCAAAACCAGGCGGGCCGTGGCGCGGCCGACGCGCGGGTCGTCTTCGAGCGGACCCTGGTTGAGGAAGTCTGTCATGGCCGTTTCGATCGCCCTTGATAACGCTGCGAAAAGACGTCGGTGAACCGCGCCTCGTCGCTGGCGGCCTGGGCTGCCAGGTCCGTCGTTTCGCCAAAGCGCTTCTGTTGCCTGTTGATCCGGTGCAGGGCTGCTGCGACCGTTCTCAGTGCTCCCCCATGCCTTGCGAAGATCAGCATCAGTTTCGCATCGTCGAT
>JAESGM010000344.1_pt1 | contig 55070 bp, 57 predicted proteins | sample 9269721 | NCBI WGS metagenome assembly JAESGM01 (sample SAMN15720920, study PRJNA650825) | algae metagenome | isolation source: Komarekiella atlantica HA4396-MV6 and co-occurring heterotrophs from... | place: USA: Theobald House, Kauai, HI | collected 2009-07-29
GAACAGCAGGGTCCGGATCACCAGGGCGATCAGCAGCGCCTGGACGACGACCTTGATCGTCTCGAGGATGCCGCCTTCGTCCTTGGACTTGCTCTTGATCTCGGCGTCGTTGGCCACACGGGCCTCCTGCTGGCTGCGTTTCGAGTGCGCGGTCTAGCCGACTATCGGGCGTCGGACAACGCAGGTGCGATATAGGAGAGGTGGACGGCGGTTGCATGGCCCAGGCACGCATTGAGCCGATACTCTCTCGGCGCGGCTCGGGAAAGGTCTGCGGCTGTCCTGGGTGCAAGGCGCGGTTGCGAACGTTCTCTGGATTGCTCTTGGGAACCGCGTTGGTGATCCTTGTGCTGTTGTCACCCCTCCTATGCGGCGACAGTATCCGTAACCTGATTGACGCTGGGTTCGGTGAGGATCACAGTTTCGTGACCCGCAACCTAGGGGCGAATCGACATGAGCACGAAGAAATATGTCGCAGAAGCCATCGGTACATTCTGGTTGACCTTCGCCGGCTGCGGCAGCGCCGTCATCGCTGCCGGATTTCCACAAGTTGGAATCGGATTGCTCGGCGTCTCGCTCGCCTTCGGCCTGACGGTCGTTACCATGGCCTACGCGATCGGCCACATCTCAGGCTGCCATCTCAATCCGGCCGTCACCGTCGGGCTGGCGGCGGGCGGCCGCTTTCCGGCGGGACAGGTCGTTCCCTATATCGTCGCCCAGGTCGTCGGCGCGATCATCGCCGCGACCGTGCTCTACTGCATTGCTGTCGGCGCCCCGGGCTTCGATCTCGCCAAGGGCTTCGCCTCCAACGGCTATGGCGAGCACTCGCCCGGTAAATACGGGCTGGCCTCGGGCTTCCTGACCGAAGTCGTGATGACCATGATGTTCCTGTTCATCATCATGGGCGCGACCCATGGCAAAGCTCCGGCCGGCTTCGCTCCGCTGGCGATCGGGCTCGGGCTTTGCCTGATCCACCTCGTCAGCATTCCGGTGACCAACACCTCGGTGAACCCGGCGCGCTCGACCGGCCCGGCGCTCTTCGTCGGCGGCTGGGCACTGCAGCAGCTCTGGCTGTTCTGGCTGGCGCCGATCATCGGCGGCGCGCTCGGCGGCGTGATCTATCGCTGGCTGAGCGAGGAACCCCGGGGCGAAGTCACTGGCGTCACGCCGGCCCCGGCCGAGTAAGTAAAACGCTATCCGAGGTCAGGCCCGGATCGGCCTGGCCTCGATCACCACGAAGGCCTGCGCCAGCGGCGGATCGTCGGTCAGCGAGACATGCAGGACCGCCTCATGGCCGGCCGGCGTCATCTCGGCGAGACGCGCCGCAGCGCCGCCGGTCAGCCGCATGGTCGGCCGCCCGCTCGGCAGGTTCACCACTTCCATGTCGCGCCAGAACACGCCGGACCTGATGCCGGTGCCAAGCGCCTTCGAGCAGGCTTCCTTGGCGGCGAAGCGGCGGGCATAGGACGCGGCGCGCGTGGCGCGGCGATCGGATTTCGCCTGCTCGCCTGCCGTGAAGATGCGCTGCGTGAAGCGCTCGCCGAAGCGGGCGAGCGAGTTCTCGATGCGGCGGATGTCGCAGAGATCGGAGCCGATGCCGAGGATCATCCGGCCGGTTTAGCTGGCCGCTCGCCCCTCGTCCATCGCCCGCCGCATCACCGCGATCGCGGTCTCGAAGCCGACGAAGATCGCTTCGCCGACCAGGAAATGCCCGATGTTGAACTCGACAAAGTCCGGAACGCCGGCGAGCTTGCGCGCGGTGTCGTAGTCGAGCCCGTGGCCGGCATGGACCTCGAGCCCCAGCGAGGCGGCGAAGGCCGCGCCCTTGGCGAGCCGCTGGAATTCAGCCTCGGCCTTGTCGGCATGGCCGTCGGCGACGGCATGGCACCAGGTGCCGGTATGAAGCTCGACGACCGGCGCGCCGAGCTTCGCTGCCATCGCGATCGGCGCCTCGTCCGCCTCGATGAACAGCGAGACGCGGCAACCGGCGGCTTTCAGGCGGGCGATCGGGGCGGCGAGGGCCTGCGCCTGGCCGACAACGTCGAGGCCGCCCTCGGTGGTGCGTTCCTCGCGCTTCTCGGGCACGAGGCATGCGGCATGCGGCTTGAATCTCTCTGCGAGGCCGATCATTTCGGCTGTCGCAGCCATCTCGAAATTCAGCGGCTTACTGAGTTCGCTCGCGAGCCTTTGCATGTCGGCGTCACGGATATGGCGTCGGTCTTCGCGCAAGTGGGCGGTGATGCCGTCGGCGCCAGCAGCCACCGCGAGAAGGGCAGCGCGTACCGGATCGGGCAGGGCGCCGCCGCGGGCATTCCGCACGGTCGCGACATGGTCGATGTTCACGCCCAGGCGCAAGCGGTTCTTGGTCATTGTCGCCCCCCTCGTCCTTTGCCGTCTACGCCGCGTCTCGCGCAGGTTCAAGGCAAGGGATGTGATCGACGCCGTCAGCATTCTTGATCGATCGATGCACGCTTGGCGTGTGTATTTCGGTTATCTCGCGAAACATGCGGCGTGACTGTTGTTAAGCCCGGGACTTTAGCCTCGCAGGGCCTCCGGAAACGTTTCGACGCCATCATGCAGCTTCCCGCGAACAACAGTCAGTTCGAGACGAAGATCACGCCGGACCGGCGCGATGTGAGCCAGCCGGCTGATCGCGCGCTCGGCCGCGTGATCGCCTGCTCCGGCTCGCGCGCCACCATTGCGGCGAACGCATCGGGGACTGCGTCCGGCGCGCTGGATGGTTGTGCTATCGGTCGTCTGCTGTCGATCAATCTCGGGAAAAGCCGCGTCGTCGGGCTGGTGTACGAGATGCGGGCGCTGGAGCTGGCCTGGAACGAGGCCGGCGCCAATGCCGTCGCGGTCGAGGTCGAGCTGCTCGGCGAAGTCGTCGACGGCGAGAATGGTAGGGCGCGCTTCGACAGCGGCATCACCGCCTACCCGCCGATTGGCGCGCTGGCGCATCGCATCCGCTCGCGTGACCTCGAGCTCATCCATGATCTCGGTGAACGCAGGGGCGTCGTCCTCGGCTCCTTGACCCAGGATGCCAGCGTCGCGGCGAGCGTCGACATCGAGCGCCTGCTCTCGCGCCATTTCGCCGTGCTCGGCACCACCGGCGTCGGCAAGTCGAGCGCCGTCGCGCTGATGCTGCGCAAGGCGGTCGCGGCCAAGCCAAATCTGCGCGTGCTGATCCTCGACCCACACAACGAATACGCCCACGCCTTCCCGGACGATTCGGCGCGGATCGATGCCAGCACCGTCGATCTGCCGTTCTGGCTGTTCCGCTTCGAGGAGTTCGCCGACATCGTCTTTCGCGGTCGTCCACCATTGGAGGACGAGGCCGAAATTCTGCGCGAAGTCATCGCCGTGGCCCGCAGCCGCTACCGCGTCGCCTCCGCCCACGACATGGCGCGAGACCTCGGCAGCAGCGTATTGAAGCGGCCGCTCGATTCCGGTGCGCGCAAGCTGGGCGAAGCCGGTGGGGCGGCCGAACTCGCGGCGCCTTATCGACTCGCCGACCTTTTCGCCGCGATCGACGAATTGATCGGCCTGCACGAGGTCCGCTATCCGCGCACGACCCTGCGCGCGCTCAGGGTGCGGCTGGAGACGCTGCACGGCGATCCGCGCTACGGCTTCCTCTTCGCCCACGCCAACAGCATGGAAACGATCGCGCCGGTGATCAGCCAGATCTTCCGCGTGCCGCATCGGGGCCGGCCGATCACCGTGTTCCAGCTCGCCGGGTTGCCGGCGGAGGTGGTCAATGCGGTCGCCTCCAGCCTGGCGCGGCTCGCCTTCGATCTCGCCATGGCCAGCCGCGGCAGCTACGAGATCCTGCTGCTCTGCGAAGAGGCGCACCGCTACGTGCCGCAGGACCAGGCGCTCGGCTTCGCGCCGACGCGCCAGGCCATCGCCCGCATCGCCAAGGAGGGCCGGAAGTACGGCGCCTATCTCGGCGTGGTGACGCAACGCCCCGGCGAGCTCGATCCGACCATCCTGTCGCAATGCTCGACCGTCTTCGCCATGCGCCTCGGCAATGACCGCGACCAGGAGATCATCCGCGCCGCGATCGCCGACGCCTCGGCTAGCACCATCGCCTTCCTCTCCTCGATCGGGAACCGCGAGGCGATCGCCTTCGGCGAGGCGGTGGCGACGACGATGCGCATGCGCTTCCTGGAGCAGCGGCCGGAAGAGCTGCCGGCGATGGCCGGTCGGCTGCCGTCGCAGGCGGAGCAGCGCGAGCCCTTGGTCGAGGAACTGGTCGCGCGCATGCGCGGGCTCTGACGCTCCGATCGTCAGGCCATTGCCAGAGCCGGCTCTGCAGCGCCTATCGCGTCCCGCACAAGTTTCCCGACCAGCGCATCGACCGCGCTCTCGGCTGCGGCGATCGACGCCCGCAGGCGCTCATCGGCGAACTCGTCATATTCGATGGCAATCGAGTGCGTGTCGGTCAGGCCGAGATAGGCCATCGGTACGGTAAGGCCACGCTCGACCAGGTTGATCTCTCCCAAGCGCCCGCCGGGATCGTAGCCGTAGTCGCCGCGCGAGGAGAGGATGACGAGCCGCTTGCCCGGCGGCAGCATCGGCCAATAGGGCTCGCCCTGCCGGCTGCGGTCGAAACCGAAGGTAACGCCGACGCGCACGACATTATCGACCCAGGCCTTGAGCTGGGCCGGAAGGCCGAAATTGTACATCGGCGCCCCGATCACGATCAGATCGGCGTGCAGAAGTTCCTCGATCAGGACGTCGCTCTCGGCGAGCTGCGCCTGTGCTGCTTCGTCCCGGCGCTCGGGCCGGGTGAAGGCTGCCGCGATCCAGTCGCCGCTGACAGGCGAGGGCGGCTGCTGGCCGACATCGCGATAGGTCACGCTGTCCTGCGGCCGCGCCTCTTGCCAGCGCTCGATGAAGCGACTTGTCAGGCGGCGCGTATGTGATCCGCGAGGGGCGATCCCGGAAACGCCGGGACGGGCGCTGGCATCGATTTGGAGGATGCTGAGGGGCTGCATAACGATCTCCATGGAACCGAGTAGCTCATGCGAAGCTCTCGCTTTCCATCAGATAGGTCGCTATTCAGTGGAGCGACAAAGGCGAATTCCTCAGCTGATAGGTGAGGTATTTTCATCTGTGACGAGCCCTCGCAAGCTTCCGCCATTGGCGTCGCTCCGTGCCTTCGAGGCCGCGGCCCGGCATCTGAGCTTCCAGAAGGCGGCTGACGAGCTGGCGGTTACACCGACCGCGATCAGCCACCAGCTCCGGCTGCTGGAGGCGACGCTCGGCCTGCCGCTGTTCGATCGGCATGTCCGGCGCATCTCGCTGACGCAGGCGGGGGCACAGCTCTATCCCGCGCTCAGGGAGGGGCTGGATAGTTTCGCACGCGCCATCGCCGAACTTTCCCCTCAGCCGCGGCGCAGCGCGGTGACGGTCAGCGCCACCACCCTCTTCACCGCCCGCCGCTTGATTCCGGCTTTGGGTTCGTTCCAGAAGCAATGGCCGCACTTCGCCGTGCGGCTGGATGCCTCTGACGATGCTGTCGATCTGGCCAACGGTGCCGCGGACATCGCCGTGCGCTATGGTTCAGGTCCGTTTGCGGGCCTCGTGTCCGAGTCGCTGTGCCAGGAGCATTTCGGCGTCGTATGCAGCCCCTTGCTCGGTCTCCGCGCGCCCGTCGACCTCACTGCAGCGACACTGATCCACTCGCAGTGGCGGCGCAGGGACTTGCAGCCTGACTGGCGGTGCTGGCAGACCTTGGCCGGGGTCGATGGCCTCAACGTCGAAGCCGGCCTGCACATCACCGACGAAAGCCATGCCATCCAGGCGGCTGTGGCGGGGCAGGGTGTTGTTATCACCAGCCTGTTCCTGGTCGAGGAAGAGCTGGCGCGCGGCGTGCTTGTCCACCCGTTCGGCCCCGTCATCGAAGGGCACCACTATCATCTGGTCGCCACCGAGCGGAACATGGCCAGCGCCGATGTCCAGGCCGTCCGGCAGTGGCTGAAGGCGGTGGCGTCGCCATGATCGGGCGCGCTGCCGGCAAGCCAGTGCAAAACCTTGCATCCGCAGCGCGCAGCCTGTAAGAGCGCCGTTCAACCTTTCCATCGCATCGCGCACGATCAGAAGGAGCCGCGAATGGCTCGCGTCACCGTTGAGGACTGCATCGACAAGGTCGAGAACCGCTTCGAGCTGGTTCTCCTCGCGAGCCATCGCGCCCGCATGATCGCTTCGGGCTCCTCGATCCTCGTTCCGCGCGACAACGACAAGAACCCGGTCGTCGCCCTGCGCGAGATCGCCGACGAGAAGCTCACCCCCGAGGATCTCAAGGAAGACCTGATCCACTCGCTGCAGAAGCATGTCGAGGTCGACGAGCCGGAAGCCGATACCGTGCCGCTGCTGACCAGCAGCCAGCCGAGCGCGGCGACGCCCGATTCCGAGATCCAGTTCGACCGGATGAGCGAAGACGATCTGCTGCGCGGCCTCGACGGCCTCGTTCCGCCGACCGAGAGCGCCGACGACGAGGACTGAGCTGTCGGAAAGCGTTGACGATATCTGCTAAAGCCCGGCCCTGCCGGGCTTTTTTCATGCCCGTCCTGTGCGAATTCGCCTTGCCGGGAACTGGCGCCATCGTCGATATTGAAACGAATCCAGCTGAACTGAGCGGTGGAGTTGCGCCCGCATGGGCATGATGCGGCAATATGAGCTTGTCGACCGGGTCAAGCGCTATAACCCGAATACCGACGAGGAGCTGCTCAACCGCGCCTATGTCTACGCCATGCGTGCGCATGGTACGCAGAAGCGCGCCTCCGGCGATCCGTTCTTCGCCCATCCGCTCGAAGTCGCGGCGATCCTGACCGAGCTCAAGCTCGACGACGCCACCATCGTCGCCGCCGTCCTGCACGACACGGTCGAGGACACCGAGGCGACGCTGGAGGAGATCGAGACCCTGTTCGGGCCCGATATCCGCCGCCTCGTCGACGGGCTCACCAAGATCAAGAAGCTCGACCTCGTCTCCAAGAAGGCGGCGCAGGGCGAGAACTTCCGCAAGCTGCTGCTCGCCATCGTCGACGATATCCGCGTGCTTCTGGTCAAGCTCGCCGACCGGCTGCACAACATGCGCACGCTGCACTATGTGCCGCCGGAAAAGCGCCTGCGCATCGCCGAGGAGACGATCGAGATCTATGCGCCGCTCGCCGGCCGCATGGGCATGCAGGAGCTACGCGAGGAGCTCGAGGAACTCGCCTTCCGCCACATCAAGCCGCAGGCGCACGAGACCATCACCAAGCGGCTGGAAGAGGTAACCCAGCGCGAGGGCAAGGTCATCGGCGAGATCGAGAGCGATCTCAAGACCAAGCTGGCCGAGCGCGGGATCGAGGCGCAGGTCTATGGCCGGCGCAAGCGGCCCTATTCGATCTGGAAGAAGATGGAGCGCAAATCCGTCTCCTTCGAGCAGCTCTCCGACATTTTCGGCTTCCGCGTCATCGTCGACAAGCCGGAGGAGTGCTACCGCGTGCTCGGCATCGTCCACATGACCTGGCCGATGGTGCCGGGCCGGTACAAGGACTACATCTCGACGCCGAAGCAGAACGATTACCGCTCGCTGCACACTACCGTGGTCGGCCCCGGCCGCCAGCGCGTCGAATTGCAGATCCGCACCGACGGGATGGACCGCGTCGCCGAATTCGGCATCGCAGCCCATGCCCGCTACAAGGATGGTCGCACCGCCGGGGTCGTCGCTGCCGCCGATGAGAGCCGCGCCTATCAATGGCTGCGCCGCACCGTCGATCTCTTGGCCGAGGGCGACAATCCTGAGGAGTTCCTCGAGCACACCAAGCTCGAGCTCTTCCACGACCAGGTCTTCTGCTTCACGCCGAAGGGCCGCCTGATCGCGCTGCCGCGCGGGGCGACGCCGATCGATTTCGCCTATGCCGTCCACACCGATGTCGGCAACACCGCCGTCGGCGCCAAGATCAACGGCCGGATCGCGCCGCTCCTGACCGAGCTGCAGAACGGCGACGAGGTCGAGATCACCCGCGCCGAGGGCCAGGCCCCGCCGGCGGCGTGGGAATCGCTGGTGGTGACCGGCAAGGCCCGCGCCGCCATCCGCCGCGCCACGCGTGTCGCCGTGCGCCGGCAATATGCCGGGCTCGGTCGCCAGATCCTCGAGCGCGCCTTCATGCGGGCCGAGCGGCCCTTCTCCGACGAGAAGCTGAAGGCGGCGCTGAAGCGGCTCGCGCGCACCGCCGTCGACGACGTGCTCGCGGCGGTCGGGCGCGGCGAGATGTTTTCGGGCGATGTGGTGCGGGCGGTTTATCCCGATCTTGAACTGGAGAAGCGGGGCGCGACAGGCGAGGTCAAGGCGGCGCCGCCCGGCAAAGGCTGGTTCGAATTGCGCCAGGGCGAGAACCTCAAGTTCAAGCTGCCGAACGAAACGCCGGGCTCTGACGCGATCCCGATTCGTGGCCTCGGCGGCGACCTGCCGGTGCGTTTCGCGCCGGGCGGCGGCGCCGTGCCGGGCGACCGCATTGTCGGAATCCTGACGCCGGGCGAGGCGGTGACGATCTATCCGATCCAGTCGCCTTCGCTCGCCGCCTTCGACAATGAGCCGGAGCGCTGGCTCGACGTGCGCTGGGACCTCGACGAAAAGCGCCCGCAGCGCTTTCCGGCGCGTATCGCGCTGAACTCGATCAACGAGCCGGGCTCGCTCGCCCAGATCACCACCACCATCGCCGAGCATGACGGCAATATCGACGCCGTCTCGATGGTCCGCCCGACGCCGGATTTCACCGACGTCACCATCGACCTGACGGTCTGGGACCTGAAGCACCTCAGCGCGATCATCAGCGAATTGCGCGAGAAGCGGGTGATCAGCCGGGTCGAGAGGGTGGTCGCGTAAGGAAGCGTCACCCCGCCCGGAACGCCGCGGCCAATTCTCTGACGAAGGCATTGGCCCGCGGCGTCGCGACATTGCTACGCAGCACGACCTCGAAGGTGTCGAGCGCCGGCAGCCCCCAGTCGGGGCCGAGATCGACCGCCCCGCGTGGCGCGATCCGCGCTGCCAGCGGCGAAACGCCGAGCCCGCCTTCGACTGCCGCCAGCACCGCCGCCATGCCGCCGCCGATGAAGGCTTCGCGCCAGGGCAGGCCGGCGCGGTCGAGTGCGTCCATGGCGTGGCGGCGCAGGCGGCATTCCGGCATCAGGCTGACCAGCGGCACCGGCCCGTCTGGCTTCGCCAGTGAGGGCGCACCGAACCAGCCGAAGGCGTCGCGCCGCAGCACCTCGCCGGTGCGCCCGGACCCAAGCCGGCGTATCACCGCGACATCGAGCTCGCCGCGCTCGAACGCCGTGTCGAGAGCCGCCGAGGGCTCGATCCGCAGACCGATAACCAGCGACGGGTCATGCCGGGCGAGCCGCGCCAGCAGGGCAGGGGCGTCCGCTCCGACTGCCTGCTCGCTGATGCCGATGCTGATGCGTTCCTGAACCTGCTGGAACGAGGTCAGCGCCCGCTCATGCGCCGCCATCAATTCGCGCGCTGCCGGCAGGAAGCGCTCGCCCTCGGCGGTCAGCCGGACGAGCCGCGGATGCCGCTGCAGCAGCAGCAGGCCGAGCGCCTCCTCAAGTTTCTTGACGCGGGTGCTGATCAGCGATTGCGCCGTGCCGAGCGCCTCGGCCGCGCGGGTGAAGCTGGAGAGCTCGGCCGCATGCAGGAAGGCGTTGACGCCGTCGAGATCGAGTGTCGCACTCATTTATCATCTCAATTTCAGATCATTGATATAATCAAAGATACTGTTTTCAGATTTTCGTTTCAAGCCTAGGTTCAGAGTGCCGGCGGCAGAGACCGCCCCCGTTCCATGGAGCCTGTCATGCCTCTGATCCGGATTTCGATGCGCCGCGGCCGCCCGGCCTCGCACCCCGCCGCCATCGTCGATGGCGTCTATCGCGCTCTTCGCACGACCTTCGAGGTGCCGGAGAACGACCTCTTCGCCGTGGTGCATCAGCACGAGGCCGAGGAGTTCATCTTCGACAACAACTATTTCGGCTTCAACCGCAGCGAAGCGCTGGTGATCATCCAGCTGACCGTCGCCAACACCCGCGGCGTCACCCAGAAGAAGGCGCTCTACGCTGCCATCGCCGAGAACCTGCAGAAGGAGCCCGGCCTGAAGCCGGACGACATCTTCATCAACCTCGTCGAGGTCAAGCGCGAGGACTGGTCCTTCGGCGGCGGCATCGCGCAGTACGTGGCATGAGCCGAGGCTACTGGAAAAGGCGCGGGGAACCCTCTCCTGTAAGGAGAGGGCAGGGTGAGGTGTATGCGGTCGGACCAGTTCCGCGAGCGCTCACCGCACAGTCGGGCTGGGGCTTACGATTTCTCTCCCGCGCACCTCACCCCCGCCCCTATCCTTCCAGGAGAGGGGACCCCGCGCATCTGCTGACAAATCAGTGCCCTCAGGTACTGGAAACATCACCCGCATTCGCCCTAACTCTCCCCGCATGGAATGGAGCGACGAAGGCACGATCATCGGCGTCAGGCGTCATGGCGAGAACGCCGTGATCCTGGAGGTGATGACGCGCGATCATGGCCGCCATCTCGGCCTGGTCCGCGGCGGGCGCTCCAGCAAGCAGCAGCCGGTGCTGCAGCTCGGCAATCTCGTCTCGCTGACCTGGCGGGCAAGGCTCGACGAGCATTTGGGCGAGTACAAGGTCGAGCTTCTGACCTCGCATGCGGCAAGGCTGATGGCGCAGCCGGTCGCGCTCTATGGGCTTGCCAATGTCGCCGGCCTGCTGCGCCTGTTGCCGGAGCGTGATCCGCATCCCGGCCTCTATGAGGGCCTCTCGGTGCTGCTCGCCCATCTCGACGAGGTCGCGATCGCGCCGGCGCTGATGGTGCGCTTCGAGCTCGCCATGTTGTCCGAGCTCGGCTACGGGCTCTCGCTCGAACGCTGTGCCGTCACGGGCATCCGCGAAGATCTCAGCCATGTCTCGCCGAAATCCGGCAAGGCGGTGAGCCGTAAGGCCGCCGAGCCCTATCTCGATCGGCTCCTCAGCCTGCCGGCCTTCCTCAGCGAAGGCCAGGGCGCGCGCCGGCCGGCGCCGGCCGAGATCGCCGCCGGCTTCGCATTGACCGGCTTCTTCCTGCGCCGCGACCTCTATGAGCCGCGGGGCCTGCAGGAGCCGCCGGAGCGGGCGCGCCTGCTGGAACTGGCGGCGAGAATCCACTGATTTCCGCTGGTTTTCGGCCGCCGGCGCTTTGCGTCGCTTGCATCCGGACTGCATCGTTGCATCAAGTGATTCGGGCCCTTATTCCCTCGTCGTTGCGAGGTATGGACCGGTGTCGGCTCTCAGCATGGGCCACGTATCGAACTAGGTTGGTAGAAGCATGGGCAAACCCGTCGAGCCGCCTCCGGAGGAGGAAGCCGAACGCGTCGATCTGAAGAGCGCGCTCGAAGAGCGTTATCTCGCCTATGCGCTCTCGACGATCATGCACCGCGCTTTGCCGGATGCGCGCGACGGGTTGAAGCCCGTCCATCGCCGCATCCTGCACGCCATGCGCCTGCTTCGGCTCGACCCCGGCCAGGTTCACAAGAAATGCGCCCGCATCGTCGGCGACGTCATCGGCAAGTTCCACCCGCATGGCGACCAGTCCGTCTACGACGCGCTGGTGCGCCTCGCTCAGGACTTCGCCCAGCGCTATCCGCTCGTCGACGGCCAGGGCAATTTCGGCAATATCGACGGCGATAATGCCGCCGCCTACCGCTACACCGAAGCGCGCATGACCGAGGTCGCGCGCCTCCTGCTCGACGGGATCGAGGAGGACGCGGTCGATTTCCGCGAGACCTATAATGGCGAGGACGAGGAGCCGATGGTGCTCCCCGCCGCCTTCCCGAACCTGCTCGCCAATGGCTCGCAGGGCATCGCGGTCGGCATGGCGACCTCGATTCCGCCGCACAACGCCGCCGAGCTCTGCGACGCGGCGCTCTACCTGATCCAGCACCCGGACACGACGTCCGAGCAGCTGATGACCTTCGTGCCGGGCCCCGACTTCCCGACCGGCGGTATCATCGTCGAGTCGCGCTCCTCAATGGTCGAGACCTATCGCACCGGCCGCGGCGCCTTCCGCACGCGGGCGCGCTGGCATGTCGAGGATCAGGGCAGGGGCACCTGGTTCGTCGTCGTGACCGAGATCCCCTATGGAGTCTCGAAGGGCCGGCTGATCGAGAAGATCGCCGAGCTGCTCAACGAGCGGAAATTGCCGCTCGTCGCCGATCTGCGTGACGAGTCGGCCGAAGACATCCGCGTCGTCATCGAACCGCGCGCCCGCAATGTCGACGCCAACCTGATGATGGAATCGCTGTTCAGGCTCTCCGAGCTCGAAGCGCGCATTCCGATGAACATGAACGTGCTGACTGGCGGTGTGGTGCCGCGCGTGCTCAGCCTCGCCGAAGCGCTACGGGCCTGGCTCGACCATCGCCGGGAGGTCTTGCAGCGGCGCTCGCGCTTCCGCCTCGGCCAGATCGAGAAGCGCCTCGAAATCCTCGCCGGCCTGCTGATCGTCTATCTCGACCTCGACCGGGTGATCAAAATCATCCGCGAGGAGGACGAGCCCAAGATCGAGCTGATGAAGGCCTTCAACCTCACCGAGGTCCAGGCCAACGCCATCCTCGACACCCGCCTGCGTGCCTTGCGCAAGCTCGAGGAGATGCAGCTCAAGACCGAGTTCGACGAGTTGACCCAGGAGAAGGGCCAGATCGAGGGTCTGCTCGCCTCCGAGGCGCAGCAGTGGAAGACCATCTCCTGGGACATCCGCGAGGTGAAGAAGCTGTTCGGCCCGGAGACGGCGATCGGCAAGCGCCGGACGAGCTTCGCCGACATGCCCGACACCGCCGATATCGACCTGACCCAGGCCATGGTCGAGCGCGAGCCGGTGACGGTGGTGATCTCGAAGAAAGGCTGGATCAGGGCGCTGAAGGGCCATGTCCAGGACCTCTCGACCCTGTCCTTCAAGGGGGACGACGCGCTCCGCACCGCCTTCTTCAGCGAAACCACCGCGAAGATCCTGGTGATGGCGACCCACGGCAAGATCTTCACGCTAGAGGCGTCGAAGCTCCCCGGCGGGCGTGGCTTCGGCGATCCGATCCGCCTGATGATCGACCTCGAGGAGAGCGCCGAGATCGTCGCGGCCTTCCCCTACAAGGCCGGCCTGAAGCTCCTCGTTGCCACGACCGAGGGGCGCGGCTTCGTCGTCGGCAGCGACGACGTCGTCGCCAACACCCGCAAGGGCAAGCAGGTGCTGAACGTCGATGCGCCGGTCGAGGCCATGCTGGTCGTGCCGGCCGAGGGCGACCATGTCGCGATCATTGGCCAGAACCGCAAGCTGCTTTGCTTCCCGATCTCCGAGGTCGCGGAAATGAGCCGCGGCAAGGGCGTCAAGCTGCAGCGCTACAAGGATGGCGGCCTGTCGGACGCCAAGGTCTTCAAGCTGGAGGACGGGCTGACCTGGCTCGATTCCTCGAACCGGACCTGGACGGTGGCGCAGGCCGAATTGCTGGAGTGGCTCGGCCACCGCGCCGAGGCCGGCCGCCTGCCGCCCAAGGGCTTCCCGAAGAACAACAAGTTCGGGGGGTGATGCAGGGCGAGAGGCGGCCGTTGCATCGTCATCTGACGCTGCGCTGGGGCGTCGGCCAGCCGACCGAGCGGCCGAGGTCGGTGGTGTGGCAGGCTGCCAGGGTTAGCGTCAGCAAGGTGGCGGCGATCAGGCGCGACATGGTCTGCTCCAGGCGGGTCGTGTGGAAGGTGGGCATTGGCGTGACGGTCTGACTCAGTCTCGGCCCAGAAGGATCGGTTCGGCTGCGGCCTTGATCTCGCTCCGGTGGGCACTGGCGACCAGCAGGCACAGGGCAAGCAGGACGAGCGCCGGCAGTACCGAGCCCGGCAGGACCGTGAGATGCGCCAGGGCGGCGCCGGCCATCGTGGCCGTCAGCAGCAGGGCAGCGAAGCCGGCGAGCGCGGGCAGGAGCAACGCGACAGCGCCGGCGAGCTCGATCGCCCCGGTCAGGTAGCGGAACCACTGGCCGACGCCGATCGTGTCGAAGACCTCGACCATCGGCTGCAGGCCGGCGAGCTTGGCGCCACCGGCCGTTGCGAAGGCGGCGGCAAGCAGCGCCTTGACGCCCCAGAGGCCCAACCGGCGCCAGCGTGGCGCCTCCGAAATTTCAGTAGCTGACATCGATGTCTCCGAGAGTCGCAGCAGGGATTTTCCCGCCGCTTTCGCCGAGATGACATCGGAGGTACTGTCGGAATGACAAGTAGAATGAAATTTATGGTATAGTATGGAAAATCAGACTATTGGGTCGAGCAGTCTCGGTTCAGGCGCAGAAACCGGCGTTGAATCAGATGCTTGCCCGAGCGCGGCGGCGGTCGAGCAATTTCATGCCGCCATGCGTATCCTGACCGGCAAGTGGAAGGGCGAGATCCTGTGGCGGCTGGGGCAGGGCACTCTGCGCTTCGGCGAGCTGCGCCGCTCGATCCCGGGCATCACCCAGCACATGCTGACAACCCAGCTGCGCGATCTGGAAGCGCACGGCCTCGTCAAGCGTACGATCTATCCGGAGGTGCCGCCGCGGGTCGAGTACGAGCTGACACCGTCAGCACGCGATCTCGGCACAGTCTTTCGCGAGATCTGGGCCTGGTCCGACAGGCACGCAACCTCGCTCAATCTGACGGACTGAGCGTGCGGCTACGGCCGATCCACTTGCTTGATCAACGGCTTACGCCAATCCGCTGAATCAATCCGCCAGCGCCTTGAATCGGCGCCTCAGCGGATTTCCGGCCCGATGACGCCGACCTCGAAGCCGAGCGTCACATTGTTGGTCACAGCCCATGCGACGCCGGCGCGCGCCTCCGGCCTGACGGCGATGTCGGAGCGCGAGAACGGCGTCGAGAACGCGGTCGCACCATAGCGGAAGGTTTCGTTGGCGGCCGACATGCCGACCGTGGTGTAGAGCAGCACGTCGGGCGTCGCGAACACGCCGGCCTTGAACTGGAAGGCGCCGGCGATGTCGCGGCTATAGCTCGCCTGGTTGAAGCCCGGATTATTGTAGCCGCCGAAGCTCGGCGCGAAGTCGAGCACGCCGGCGATGCCGTAGACGAAATCGCCGTCGCGCCACATCTTGCCGCCCTCCAGCCCGATCACTGGGCCGGCCGAAGTGCCGAAATGTTTCGAGCTGGTGACCTGGAAGCCGCTCGAGATGCGGGCGTAGGAGCCTTCCCATTTGACGCCGCCGGGCGACAGGGTCGGCTGCGACCAGGCGAAGGAAGGCAGGAAGCCGAAACCAGCGAGTGGCAGGAAGGCCTGCGCCTGCGCCGGGGTGTCGGTCGCGATCAGCGCGGCCAGGGCCGCGCCGGCTGAAAGAAGTCTCATGCGTGCGGTGCCGACGGCCTGGATCATGCTCATGGCATAGCAGGTGAGGGCCGGATTGTCGCGCTTTTGTGGCGTTATGCCTACCAACTAGCTGAGCTTGGTCTTGAGGCGCAGGAAGCGCATCGTTCGTTCGGCGGTCGCCGTGTCGAGTTCCTCATAGGCCTTGAGGTCGTCCTCGATGTCCTTGGCCTTGAAGTAGAGCCGGCGCCCACGCAGGGTGAGGATGGCGTGGAAATTGTCCTTGCCGAGCCCGAGCATGCGCGCCAGCACGGCGATGCCGCTGACATCGCGCTGCATCAGGACGCGCAGCGCCTGCTCGTTGCTGATCTCGGCGCTGATCGCGATCACCTGGGCGAGGTGGAAGGCCCGGTCTTCCTCCGCCAGCATGTCGACGATCTCGCCGAGGCTGCGCGTGCCGGCCTGGAGGTCGGCGATCAGCAGTCTTACCTCGCGGCGCTGCTGCCGCGCCTGCCGGGCCATCGCCGCGGCCTGGTGGGAGCCGGTTTCTGCGGCGGGATCGGACATCTGCTCGACGATGCGCAGCACGCGCTCGGCGCGCTGCGGCGACAGGTCGGAGCGGCGCGCCAGTGCCTCGCTCACCGCCGCATCGTCGCCGCCGCGTTGCAGCAGGCGGTCGAAGCCGCGATCGGAAAACTGTGCGCCTTCATTGCCCGAGACGCTGCGCAGCACCGCGCTATCGCCGCGCTCGACCAGGATGTCGGTGACGCCTTCGGACAGACGGGCCCGTTCGGCGATGGCGACGAGATGCGCCTGCGTCTGGCTGATGGCGATGGCGGCGAGGTCGGTATCGGTCAGGACCGGCGAGAGTTTCAGGACGAGCCGGGCAACGCTGGCATCGGCATCGTTTGCCAGCGAGACCGCGACACGATGCGGCAGCGTTTGCGTCGCGGCGACATTGTCGGCGTATTCACGGCGGCCTTCCGTATCGAGATGCGGCAGCGAGCGCAGCGCGATCTCTCCATAGTGATCCTGCGCCACTTCGCTCGGATCGGTATCGAGCAGAAACAGATCGGTCACCGCATTGAGCAGCTTGCGCCGGGATTCGGACGACATGTCCGCCGGCATGCGGGTAAGGGTCTGGAGCATCGGCGCGACTTCCGGCGGGCATCACGTTTGCGGCTATAGCCGGACGCTATCGCCCTCCATTTGATTTAGTCTTAAGCCGGCCGACGATTCTTCAGTGTTTTCAGTATTTCTTTATACAACCATAGATTGTATTTTGTCGATATTCTCCATTTATTGGACGATCCAGCATTCTGCGCAACGGAACTTCGCCCTCCGCATCACGTTGGCAGATCGCCGCCCTTTTGCGGCCATCGAGCCGACCGACGATGCGGAGCATGATGACAAACCGACCCGGCGCGCAAAGCCACCCCTTCGTTGACGAACCGAGATCTGCAGCGGCCGGATTGTCACGCCGCGCGCTGCTGGCTGCCTTGGGCTCGATCGGGCTCGCCATGCCGCTTTGCGCCCAGGACGGCCGTCCGCCGGCGGCTTCACCGCCTGCCGAGCCACGGCGCGGCACGTTCGGCTACGAGGATGTCGTCCGCCAGGCCCGCGAACTCGCGGCCCGGCCCTTCGACACCAGCGCGCCCGCCATTCCCGATGCGCTGAAATCGCTGAGCTATGACAGCTATCGCGAGATCAGGTTCCGCCGCGACAAGGCACTTTGGCAGGATGGCGGCTCGGATTATCGCCTGCACCTGTTCCATCTCGGCTTCCTGCACGACAAGCCGGTGCCGATCCATGTCATCAGCGACGGCAATGCGATCCCGCTGCCGTTCAACATGGCGCTGTTCGAATATGGCAAGGCCCAGGTCCCGCAGAAGCTGCCGGTCTCGCTTGGTTTCGCTGGCTTTGCCGTGACGACGACGCTGAACGATCTGAAGGTCCAGGACGAGGTGATCTCGTTCCTCGGCGCCAGCTATTTTCGCTTCCTCGGACGCGGCCATCGCTATGGCCTCTCTGCCCGCTCGCTCGCCCTCGATGTCGGCGGCGAGCAGGCCGAGGAATTCCCGTTCTTTCGGGCGCTCTGGCTGGAAAAGCCGCAGCCTGACAGCGTCGACCTCGTCATCTACGCCCTGCTGGATTCGCCTTCGGTCAGTGGCGCATTCCGCTATGTCGTCACGCCCGGCCAGCAGACCAGCGTGGCCGTCACGGCGACGATTGTGCCGCGCCGGACGATCGAGCGCATCGGCATCGCGCCGCTGACCTCGATGTTCCTCGCCGGAGAGGGCGATCGCGAGCAGCGCACCGACTTCCGCCCCGAGGTCCACGATTCCGATGGGCTGATGCTGAAGACCGGCGCTGGCGAATGGATCTGGCGGCCGATCCGAAATCCGCAGGCGCTGACGATCTCGTCCTTCCACGACCGCAACCCGCGCGGCTTCGGCCTGATCCAGCGCGACCGCGAATTCGGCCACTATCAGGACCTGGAAGCGCATTACCACGCCCGCCCGGGCTACTGGGTCGAACCTTCAGGCGACTGGGGCGAAGGGCGCGTCGACCTGATCGAGATCCCGACCCAGGGCGAGGAGTTCGACAACATCGTCTGTTGCTGGACGCCGAAGACGCCCTTGCCGAGTGGCCAGCCGACCGAGCTGAGCTATCGCATCACCACGGTGTCGACGACCGAGACGCTGCACGCGATGGCGCAGGTGCAGAGCAGCATCGCTGCCCGCGAAGAGCTCGATGCGGCAGCCGGGCTGGCGAAGCGGCGTTTCATCGTCGACTTCAATGCAGGTGACCTCGAATACTACTTGTCGGATCCCAAGCGCGTCGCGGTGGTCGCGACGGTGTCGACCGGCACCGTTGCCAGAGCGACGATTGATCCGAACTTCGCCGCGAAGGGCTTCCGCGTCATCGTCGATGTCACGCTCCGACCGGGCGAGAGCACCGATCTGCGCGTTTTCCTGCGAACCGCCAGGACGACGCTCAGCGAGACCTGGACGACGTCCTGGACCGCACCGGCTGCGCCAGCACCCCCTTCGAACGCCGCTGCTCCCACGGATGCTGCCGCCCCGGCTCAGGGACGCTGAACGACGGCCCAGGCCCGCAGGCGAGTTACGGCGTCGGGAAGAAGCCGCTCGGCAGGTTGCCGGGGCGCGCAGTCGATTCGACCCGCACCGGCTCGCGTGCGCCCGATCCATAGCCCCTGTCGAACGCGGTGCCATCCTGCTCGTTGCAGGTCGGTCGCTGCGGGTTCTTGGCGATCGCGGCCGATTTCGGGAAGGCAGTGTTGTCGACCGCGTCGGTGGTCGGCTGTCCGATGTCGATACGCGAGGTCACCATCGCCACGGTCGGCTTGGCGGCGGGCGTGGTCCAGCCGAGCGTGCCATGCCAGATGATGTGCCAGCCGATCCGCGCCAGATGATGCACCGTCGAGCCGCGTTCCCTTGCCACGAAATAGGCGATGAAGCCTTCGTCGCGCCGGGCCGTGTGCAGGAAGTTCGGCGCCGGCACCTTGCTGTTGGTCTGGCGCAAGGGGAACGGGTTGTTGGGGTGGTCGCCGAGCTTGTAGGTCACCAGGAAGCCCTTGGTGCCGGTGGTCTGATCGGTGATGACCTGATTGCCCGGGTCGAAAATCATCTCATCGACGGTCGGCAGGTCGCCGTCGCCATCCAGCGATGGGTTGGTGCCGAAGGCGGATTTGAGGTTGACGACGATGCTGCCTTCATTGGCCATCCGCCCGGCGTAGTGCGCCTCGTAGACCACGATGTCGGCGACCAGGATCATCCCGAACTCCCAATTGGTCATCAGGTCGATCTTGTCCTGCCGGTTGGCCGGATCGCCCGACATCAGCACGCTGCCGGTGCAGGTGATCATCGGGCCGGTATGGCCGGGATGCCCCGCGGCCTCGTCGGCGGCGGCGCGCCGCACCTTGGTCGTGCAATGCAGCAAGGCGTGTTCGGTGCCGACATGGATGTCAGTGCGCGAGCCGCCCTTGTTGGCGGTGATCGTCGCGGTGCCGGGAGCGATCGCGATAACCATGTCCCCTCCTGCTGATGTCCGACTGGCTGATGTCCCCGGGGCTGCCGGAGCTGGACATGTCGAGCTAGCGAACGGCTGCGCTGTGCGTGCGCGCCTTAGCGGCTTCGGCGCGCCGGTTGAGGGCGCTTACCGCGATGATGGCGCGCTCCAGCGCCGCCATGGTCAGCGGCCCGACGATGGCGTCGGCGACGAGCCCGTTGGCCGTCTGGAAGCTGCGGACACGGCTCGCGGTCTCCGGGCCGAAGATGCCGTCGGGCAAAGCGCGGCCCTGGCCGGTCGAGTTCGGCATCGCCAGGCCGAGATCGATCAGGGCGAGCTGGATGATGGCGACGGCCTCGCCACGCTCGCCCTGCTTCAGCGGCGGCGCGTTCTCGGCGGCCTTCCTGAGCCGGTCATTCTTCGAAAAGCGCGGCAAGGTGAGAGGCATGGCCGTGGTCCTGCCCGTTCTCGATGACCCAAGGTTAGTTCCGGGTCAGGGGAGGGGTCAAGGACGGCGCAAGACCTCTTGGTCGTCAGGCAGCCGGCAGGCAGGCCGGGCCGAGCGGCTCGAAGCTCTTATAGGTCAGGATGAATTCCTGATGGCCGAGCTCTTCCGACTTGGTTCGCCCGCCCTGCGCCAGCGAGACGACAAGGTCGCGGATTTCGGTGCCGACCTCGTCGAGGCTGGCGCGACCTTCGAGGATGCGGCCAGCATCGACGTCCATGTCGTCGCTCATCCGGCGATAGGTCTCCGGATTGGCGCAGATCTTGACGACCGGCGAGATCGCCGAGCCGACCACCGAGCCGCGCCCGGTGACGAACAGCACGCAATGCGCGCCGCAGGCGATCAGTTCGGCGATTTCGGCATTGTCGTTGATGTTGGGGAAGCCGAAGCGGACCTCGCCATCGGGCACCACGTCGAGCAGGTAGAGCCCGCCATGCGGCGGCACATCGCCCGGCTTGATCAAACCGGAAATCGGCGATGCCCCCGACTTGGCATAGGCGCCCATCGACTTCTCCTCGATGGTCGAGAGTCCGCCCTCGGCATTGCCCGCCGCGAAGGAGCCGTAACCGAGCGTCGCGTAGTAGCGCGCCGCCTTGGCGACCGACTTCTCCAGCTCGACGCCAAGCTCCGGCGTGATCGCGCGCGCCGCCATGATGTGCTCGCAGCCGATCAGCTCGCCGGTCTCTTCGAAAATGCAGGCGGCGCCCTCGGCGATGAGCTGATCGAAGGCGCGGCCCGCCGCCGGGTTGCCGGTGATGCCGGAGGTGCCGTCCGAGCCGCCGCAGACGGTGCCGATCACCAGTTCGCTGACCTGCATCGGCACGGTTTCGGCGCCATCCAAGGCGATACGCTGCTCCTCGACCCAGGCGCGGCCTTCCTTGATCGAGGCGCGGGTGCCGCCGGTGCCCTGGATCACGATGGTCTTCACCGGGCGGCCGGTGGCGCGCACCACCCGCTCCAGCGCGTATTTGTTGAAGCTTTCGCAGCCGAGCGAGACCAGCAGCACCGCCCCGACATTGGGATGGGTGCAGAGCTGCTCCATCATCTTTTCGGCGTAAGGGTTGGGGTAGCAGCCCGGGAAGCCGATGGCGTGGACCTCGTGCTCGCGCCAGGGCAGGGCGATCTCGCGCGCGACATGGTGGGCGCATTCGACCAGATAGGCGACGGCGACGACGTTGCGGATGCCCTTGCGGCCGTCGCTGCGGAGGTAGCCTTGCAGTCCGCTCATTGCGCCGCTCCCGCCTTGCGCTCGTCCTCGAGATGATAGGTCGGCGTGTAGTCGCTCTTCATGTTCTGGACATGGACATGGCTGCCGGCCGCGATGGCGATCGTCGCGACGCCGATCGGCGCGCCGTATTTCAGAATCTTCTCGCCCGGCGCGATGGCGCGCCGGGCGATCTTGTGGGCGAGCGCGATGTCGCGGTCGATCACCGCCTGACCGGTTCCGGTCTCGATGGGCTCGCCCGCCGGCAGGCGGGTGCGCGCGACGAAGACGTTGTCGCGCGGGTCGAGCAGGATCAGGCGGGGATCGTGGTGGGACATCAGAACTTGCCGAACTGCAGATAGGCCTGCTGCGGGTCGGTGCCGGCGAGGATCGCGGTGCGGACCTTGTTCTCCGCCGAGATCGCGGTCTCGGATTTCTCCAGGACTTCCTCGATGATCTCGACCGGGATACGGACGACGCCGTCGCGGTCGGCGAGGATGTAGTCGCCCGGCCGGATCCAGACCTCGCCGATCTTGATCGGCTCGTCGACCGCCTTGGGCAACCAGAAGCCGACGATGTCGCGAGGCGTATAGGCCTTGAAATAGGCCTGGAAGCCCATCTCGACCATGAATTCGGTATCGCGCGACAGGCCGTCGATGACGCAGCCGCGCACGCCCTTGTTCTTCAGCGTCTCGGCCGAGAGCTCGCCCATCAACGCGACCTCCTCGGTGTTGGGCTGGCAGACCCAGACATGGCCGGGCTTGGCGGCCGAGAGCAGGCCGGTCCAGCCGAGCAGGGTCTCGTGCGCATCGAATTCGCCGGTCTTGCCCTCGACGGTGAAGGCCGGGCCAGCCAGCTTCACCCCGGGCAGCAGCGGGCGCAGCGCCGGCGGCAGGGTGAAGTCCTTCAGGCCCATCGCCCGCATCGTATCGTGGATGATGCCGGTATAGCAGCGTTCGAGGCGCTCGGTCAGCGTATCCGTCATGGTTCCTCCGATGCGGCCGCTCCAGCGGCCTTGCGGGCACCTTGCGCAGAGGCCGGCTCAGGGGGCAAGTGCGGATTCTGCAGCGCTGGCGTGCGTATTAAACGATTTAAATTGCCGAAATTGGCTATTCTCGCGTTTAGATTGCGCTGGCATAAGGCCGTGCGCGATCGCGCGAGACAGCGTCAGCCCACCCGTTCCCAGCCTTGCGGCATCAGCCGCTCCTGCGGCAGGAAGCGGGCCTTGTAGGCCATCTTCGGCGAGCCTTCGACCCAGTAGCCGAGATAGACGTAAGGCAGGCCGAGCTTGCGGGCGCGCTCGACATGCTCGAGCACCATGAAGGTGCCGAGCGAGCGCGCTTCGAGCTCGGGATCATAGACCGAATAGACCATCGAGAGCCCGTCGCTCAGTCGGTCGGTCAGGGCGAAGGCGAAGAGATCGCCCTGGCCGCGGCCGGTGAAGCCACTGTCGGGGCTGCGTCGGCGGTACTCGATCAGGCTGGTCTCGACATGGGTGTCCTCGACCATCATGGCGAAATCGAGCGCCGACATCGTCGCCATGCCGCCATCGGGGTGACGATCGTCGAGATAGCCGCGGAACAGCGAATAGTGCTCCGAGCGCGGCTGCGGCGGCAAAGCTTCGCCGATCAGGTCGCTGTTGCGCGAGGCGATCTTGCGGAAGGTCCGCGAGGGCCGGAAATCGGCGACGACGATCCTGACCGAGACGCAGGCCCGGCAGGTCTCGCAGGCGGGTCGATAGGCGATGCTCTGCGAGCGCCGGAAGCCACCTTGCGAGAGCACGTCGTTGAGGTCGCGCGCCCGCGCACCGACGAGGTGCGTGAACACCTTGCGCTCCTCGCGGCCCGGCAGATAGGGGCAGGGCGTCGGCGAGGTCAGGTAGAATTGCGGGGCATCCCGCAAGGGGCGTGTCACGTCGAGGCGACTCCGGAACCGCCGAATTCAAACCTGAGTTTAGCAGTCGGCGCGGCGGCAACAAGCGGCAAGCCTGCGGCTGCCGCACCGCATGGGATAACCCGCAAGCAGGTGCTAGTCTTCCTCGGCGTGGATGCCTCGGGAGCAGGGGGATCGAATGCAGACCGAGACGGTCGCGTTGACTCAGGAGAAGGAAACCCTGCTGATCACGCTCTGGGCCAAGGCCGGCGAGAGCCTCTTGCCCGATTCCCTGCTCAAGGACCGTTTCGCCGCCGAGGCCGCAGCCCGCATCGACTATGATTTCGCCAGGCTCAAGGTGGACCGTGACCTGATGGTCGGCCTCGCCATGCGCGCTCACACGCTTGATGGCTGGACGCACGAGTTTGTCGGGAACAATCGCGATGCGCTCGTGCTGCATCTTGGCTGCGGGCTCGACAGCCGCGTCTTCCGCATCGATCCGCCTGCTGGCATCGACTGGTATGAGGTCGACTACCCCGAGATCATCGCGCTCAGGCGCAGGCTCTATCCGGCGCGCGACGATTACCACCTGATCGGCTCGTCGGTGAGCGAGCCCGACTGGCTCGATGCGGTGCCGCAGGATCGCCCGGCGATGATCGTGGCCGAGGGGCTGCTGCCCTATCTGCCCGAGGAGGAGGTACCGCTGCTGCTGGAGCGGCTGGTGCGGCATTGCGCGAGCGGCGAGATCGTCTTCGACGCCTATAGCCCGCTCGGCCTGAAGCTGATCGCGTTGCAGCCCTCGATCAAGGCGACCGGCGCGGAGCTGCACTGGTCGCTCGACGATCCCGCCGAATTGGAGCGGCAGGTGCCGGGCCTCGAACTGGTCACCGAGCTGACCGCCTACGATCCCGACGGCTACGACCCGGCCCAGATCGCTCGGATGTCCTGGCCGGCGCGCTTCGCGATGCAGTTCTTCTCGCTGATCCCGCCGCTGGCGCGGATCGGCCTGTTGTTGCGCTATCGCTTCTAGCCGGATGCCCTTGCCGTCATGGTCGGGCTTGTCCCGGCCATCCACGTCTTCCTTCGACGAATACGGTGTTCAAGACGTGGATGCTCGCCACAAGGGCGAGCATGACGGGAAGCCTCAGGCGCGCACCACCACGAGCCCGGTCAGGATGTCATGGCCGAGGCGCCGGTCCTCGCGCACCAGCCCGCAGGCGATATCGAGGAACCAGAGGCCGACCGTGCCGGCCGCGACATAGAAGAACAGCGCGTGCACGGCTGCGGCGAGCGCATCCGGCCGGCCGCCTGAGGCCGTCTCGACCCGGAGCCCGGCCATGCGCATGCCAAGCGTCGCCTGCTTGCGCCCGCCGATGGTGATGGCGGCATAGCCGAGCGCGACGGCGATCGTCGCGCCGCCCATCAGCAGCCAGGTCAGACCGAAGGTGACGATGCCCAGGATCGCGAGCAGGAACCAGACCATGCTGCCCAGGATGAACAACACGACGACGTCGCCGATCCAGGCGAACAGGCGCGAGCCCAGCACGCCACGCGTATCCTGCAGCGGCCGGTCCTCCAGCGCGACGATCGGCGGCTGGCGATAGGACGGGTTCGACATCTCTGGTTTCCAATTTCCTGCGGGCGAAGGTGCCCGCTGACCGATAATGTTTGATCAGCCAGCCGGTTCCGCAAGGCCGCGCGGATAAATCCGACGCGGTGCGAAGCCTTCCTGGCGCAGCGCCTCTTCGATCGCGGCGGTGTGGGCCTCGTCGCGGGTCTCGATGGTGACGTCGAGCATCACGCCCTTGGCCGGCACGTCGAGGAAGAGCCGGCCATGGCTGACTTCGAGGATGTTGGCGCCGAGCGTGCCGAACAGGCTCGCCACCTTGCCGAGCAGGCCGGGCCGGTCGCTGGCGGTGAGGCGGAAGGCGGCGATGCGCTGCTCGCGTTCGAGCTCGCGCACCATGATCGCCGCCAGCAGGCGCGCATCGATATTGCCGCCGGAGAGCACGAGCCCGACCTTGCGGCCACGATAGCGCTCCGGCTGCTTCAGCATCGCAGCCAGCCCGGCTGCGCCGGCGCCCTCTGCCAGCGTGTGCTGCAGCGTCGCGCAGGCGTTGACGGCGCGCTCGATCAGGTCCTCGCCGACCAGCACGATGTCGGAGACCAGCTCCTTCACCACCGGCAGGGTCTGCGTACCGACGGTCTTGACCGCGATGCCCTCGGCCAGAGTCGCTCCGCCGATCGGCATCTGCGCGCCATGCAGGGCATTGTGGAAGGAGGGGTAGAGCGCCGCCTCGACGCCGATCATCTCGATCGACGGCTTTAAGGCCTTGGCGGCGATGGCGTTGCCGGCCATCAGCCCGCCGCCGCCGAGCGGGATCAGCAATGCGTCGAGTTCGGGTACCTCCTGCAGCATCTCCAGCGCGACCGTGCCCTGGCCGGCCATCACTGCCGCGTCGTCGTAAGGGTGGACGAAGACCAGGCTCTTTTCGGCTGCGATCTCGCGTGCCTTCTGCGCCGATTCATACAGTGTCTCGCCAAACAGAACGACCTCGGCGCCATGGGCGCGGGTGTTCTCCACCTTCACCAGCGGCGTCGTCTCCGGCATCACGATCGTTGCCGGGATGCCGAAGCGCCTGGCGTGATAGGCGACTGCCTGGGCATGGTTGCCGGCCGACATGGCGATGACGCCGCGGCGCTTCTCGTCCTCGCTGAGGCTCAGCAGCTTGTTGACCGCACCGCGCTCCTTGAAGGAGGCGGTCGCCTGCATGTTCTCGTGCTTGACGAAGACCTCTGCGCCGGTCAGCGCCGACAGGCGCGGCGCCGGCATCAACGGCGTCTTCAGTACGTGGCCTGCGATGGTCTGCGCAGCCGCCTCGATATCGGCGAAGCTGATCGCGAAGCCGCTGCCCATCGGTTACCCCGTTCTGAGAGTCAGACCTGGCGCGGCGTCAGCGCGCCGTCGCCGAAGAAGCCGCCGGGGCGCAGGATCAGCGTCACGGCGAGCAAGCTATAGACCGCGATGTCGCGCTGTTCGAGCGGCATTGTCGCCGACCACAGCGCTTCGAAGGCGGCGATTGCGAGCCCGCCCAGGCAGGCTCCCGGAACCGAGCCGATGCCGCCGAGCACGGCGGCGACCAACGCCTTCAAGCCCAGCGTGAAGCCGCCGGAAAAGCCCATGCCGCCATAGATCACCGTGACGATGACGCCGGCCGCGCCGCAGATCGCGCAGGCGATGATCAGCGCCCGGTCGTGCACCGCGCCGGGGTCGATCCCGAACAGCGAGGCGGTCTTGGCGTCGTCGGAGACCGCGCGCCAGGCCCGGCCATAGGACGAGCGGGCGAGATAGAGGATGAGGCAGGTCGCGGCGCTGAAGCCGAGGGCGGCCATGGCGAGCGAGACCGGCGTGGCGGTGACGATGAACTGGTCGGCCCGCACCAGCGGCAGCGGCTCGTTGAACACCGGCGGCAGCCAGCGTAATTCGGCGCCCTGCGCGAGGCGCAAGTATTCGGACAGCGCGATGGCGAGCCCGATCGTCGCGATCAGCACCTGCTGGCCGTTGCTCTTGTCGAGATGGCGCAGCACGAAGCGGCCCATTGCGAAGCCGTGCAGTGCGGCGACGGCGATCGCGACGGCGAAGGCGATGAACAGGCCGGAGACCGGCGTCGAGACGGCGAGCGACAGGGTCAGCGCCACGCCGACCACCGCCGCGAGCGCGCCCAGCGCCGAGAATTCGCCGAAGGTCAGTAGGATGCGGCCGTTGAGCCCGTAGATCAGGGCATAGGCGCTGGCGAGCAGCGCATAGATAGCGGCCGAGGGCAGGGCGGCCAGGCCCTGCTGCAGGCCGTAGGCGAGGCCCGGCGACAAGGTAACGAGGTTGGCGCCGGGCGACATGCCGGGATCGACCGGCGGCTCGGCCTTGTATTCGAGATAGAAGCGGCGCAGCAGCAGGAAGCTCGCATCGGTCATCGGCACGCCATCCGAGGCCAGACCCGCCAGCGCGCCGCGCTGCAATGTGGTGCCCTCGCCGGCGAAGATGCAGTCGATGGTGCGCCTGCGTGGCGGCTCGTCGGGCGCCTGCGCGCGGTAGCTGATCCGCAGGATGTCGGCGCGCGGGCCGGTGCCGGTACCCTCGATGGTGATGACGGTGTCGGTCGGATTCAGCGCCGGGATCGCCAGCCGGCAGGCGCGGATCTGATCGGTGTCGAAGCGCCCGCAGGCAGCGAGCGCGAGGCAGAGCAGAATCGACGTGAGCAGGGCGCGCATCGCGGCGCACGCTAGCGTGAGTGCCGGACGGTTGGAACTGGCTGCGCACGCGTCGGATCAACAATCGCGGGGCTTGATAAATCGGTGGGGCGATGCTCATCCGATCAAGCCGGGAGAACGCCAGTCAGCTCGGGCACGCAGCGGAGTATCGGCATGCAGCAGGACGAGATCTGGGGCGCGGCGGCGGCCAGGACCTATGATACGCCGGGAACCGGGATGTTCGCACCGGAGGTGCTGGAACCGGCGGTCGCACGACTGGCGCAGCTGGCGGAGGGCGGCAGGGCGCTCGAATTCGCGATCGGGACCGGCCGCGTCGCCGTGCCGCTCAGCCAGCGGAATGTGCCGGTAGCGGGCATCGAGTATTCACCCGCAATGATCGCCGAGTTGCGGGCCAAGGTCGATGAGACAACGATTCCCGTCGTCCTCGGCGACATGGCGAGCGCGATCGTTACCGGCAGCTTTTCGCTCGTCTTCCTCGTCTACAACACGATCTCGAACCTGCTCACGCAGGCTGAGCAGGTGGCCTGCTTCCGCAATGCGGCGCGCCATCTCTCGCCCGGTGGGCGTTTCGTGATCGAGCTCTGGGTGCCGGAGCTGCGCAAGCTGACGCCCGGGCAGCAGGCGGTCGTCTGGCAGTCAGAGGCGGGCTATATCGGCCTCGATACCTATGACGTGCTGAACCAGCAGGTGGTTTCGCACCATTTCCGCTTCGGCGAGGGCCAGAAGGCCGAGCTGTTCCGCTCGCCGCACCGCTATATCTGGCCGGCGGAACTCGACCTGATGGCGCAGCTGGCCGGCTTCGAGCTCGAAAGCCGGCATGCGGATTGGAGCGGAGCACCCTTCACGGCGGAGTCGCGCTCGCACGTCTCCGTCTATCGCCTGCCGAGCTAGCTCAGCCGCGTTCCTTCAGCATCTTCGCCACCCGCGGCGCGAAATAGGTCAGCACGCCGTCGGCGCCGGCGCGCTTGAAGGCGAGCAGGCTCTCCAGCATCGCCTTGTCGCCATCGAGCCAGCCATTATTGGCGGCCGCCATGATCATCGCGTACTCGCCGGATACCTGGTAGGCGAAGGTCGGCACGCGGAAGGTATCCTTCACCCGCGCGATCACGTCGAGATAGGGCAGGCCGGGCTTGACCATCACCATGTCGGCGCCCTCTTCGAGGTCGAGCGCGACCTCAGCGATCGCCTCGTCGGTGTTGGCGGGGTCCATCTGGTAGGTGCGCTTGTCGCCAATCAGCGTGGCGTTAGTGCCGATCGCGTCGCGGAACGGGCCGTAATAGGCCGAGGCGTATTTGGCCGAATAGGCCATGATCTGCACGTCCTCATGGCCCTCGGCATCGAGGGCGGCGCGGATCGCGCCGACGCGCCCGTCCATCATGTCGGAGGGCGCGATCACGTCGGCGCCGGCCTCCGCCAGGGCCAGAGCCTGCCGGACGAGGATGCCAACGCTCGGGTCGTTCAGGATTGTCTCGCCGTCCATCACGCCGTCATGGCCGTGCGAGGTATAGGGGTCGAGCGCCGCATCGCAGATGATGCCGATCTCCGGCACCGCCGCCTTGATCGCGCGAACCGCGCGGCACATCAGGTTGCGGCTGTTGAGCGCTTCCGAGCCGGTCTCGTCGCGCAGCGCACGGTCGACATAGGGGAAGGGCGCGATGGCGGGAACGCCGAGCCTGGCCGCAGCTTCCGCCTGGCGCACGGCTTCGTCGATGTTGAGTCGGTCGACACCCGGCATCCAGGCGACCGGGGAGACGGCTTCCGCGGAATCGATCAGGAAGATCGGCCAGATCAGGTCGTCGGTGGTCAGGCGGTTCTCGCGCACCAGGCGGCGCGACCACTCGGCCTTGCGGTTGCGGCGCATGCGTCGGGTCAGGCCGAGCGCGTCCGTCATCGCGGCCGCAGCCTCTGCCTTCCGCTCCTGCGGCGCAGGGAAGGGGCGCACAACCTTGGATGCCATCGACGCCTCCGCTTCGAACGCGATACTTGCTTGCCGGCGATGCTTTAACACATCGGAACGATTCCAAAACAGTCGTGATGGTCGCAGTCGGCGAGAGCCGGCCAGAGCGGCGCAAGCCTGCGCGCGTGTGGGCTTGATGAAGGTTGCGCGATGCGGACGGAGCTTGTTGCTTTCACCATGTTGGCCGGAATGCTCGCCGCCACGGCCGCGCGGGCCGAAGTGACGCGTCGCGATGCGATCGAGGCGCAAACGGCGAGCGCGCTCGCCTCCGCCGACTATGCCGAGCGTCATTGCCCGTCGCTGCGCCTCGGCCAGGACAAGCTCGACAAGAATTTGCGCGAGATCAAAGGCACGCTCGCCGGCCTGCGCGCTACCGAAAGCTATGCCGAGCAGGTCGCGGCGCTGCGTTCGATCGAGCAGAGCCACGGCCGGGCGATGATCTGCGTGGTTCTGCCCAAGGCCCATGGCGGCTATGGCCGCGGCATCGTCGCCGTGCGCTGAGCCCCGAACAGGGCAGGCCTGCGCTCGCGTTGACAAGCAAGGCCCCGCCTTCCAGAACCGCCTCAAGCATCGGGTCGAGGCGAGTATGACACAGGATCGGGACATCATCTGTGAAAGGCGCGGGAGCGCCGGCTTCGTCCTGCTCAACCGGCCGAAGGCGCTGAACGCGCTCAATCTTCCCATGGTGCGCGAGCTGGCCAAGGCGCTCGACGCCTGGGAACATGATCCCGCCGTCACCCGCATCGTCGTCGCCGGCGCCGGCGAGAAGGCCTTCTGCGCCGGCGGCGATATCCGCAGCCTGCACGATCTCGGCAAGGCCGGCCAATATGACGAGATGCTCGCCTTCTGGCGCGAGGAATACATCCTCAACGCCCGCATCCAGAGCTATCCCAAGCCTTACATCGCCCTGGTCGATGGCATCGTCATGGGCGGCGGCGTCGGCGTCTCGCTGCATGGCAACCATCGCGTCGCTGGCGAGCGCTGGCTCTTTGCCATGCCCGAGGTCGGCATCGGCTTTTTCCCCGATGTCGGTGCGACCTATGCGCTGCCGCGCCTGCCGGACCATAGCGGCACCTATCTCGCCTTGACCGGTGACCGTGTCGGCCAGGCCGATGCGCTGGCGCTCGGGCTCGCGACCCATGCCGTTCCCTCGGCGCGCATGGCCGAGCTCGCCGAGGCGCTGACCGGCTCCGAGCCGGTCGATGCGACGCTCGCCCGTTTCACTGTGGATCCCGGTTCCGGCAAGCTCGCGCCGGAGCGCGCGACGATCGCGCATTGCTTCGGCGCGGCGACGCTACCCGACCTGCTCGGCCGGCTCGACGCCAGGGCGGCTGCGGGCGATGCCTTTGCCGCCAAGGCGCTCGCCACCATCCGGGCGAAATCGCCGACCAGCGTCGCCATCGCCTTCGAGCAGATGCGCCGCGGCGCCTCGCTCGGCTTCGACGAAGCGATGCAGCTCGAATTCCGCATCGTCTCGCGCATTACGCACGGCCATGACTTCTACGAAGGCGTGCGCGCCGTGGTGATCGACAAGGATCAGGCGCCGTCCTGGCAGCCAAGGACGCTGGAAGAGCTCGACCCGGCGGCGGTGGCGGCCTATTTCGCGCCGCTCGGCAAGACCGAGCTGGTGTTGGGCAGCTGAGATGGCAGTCTTGCGCGAGGGCGAGGTTCTGCGCGGTCCGGCCCAGGCGGGCGAGGCCAAGAAGCGTGGCATACGCTGGCGGCTGATCCTGGTCTGGCTGCTGCGTCTGCTCTCGGTGATCTGGATCGGCAAGGGCCTGATGCACTGGGCGACGATCCTCGGCCTCGGGCTGGTCTTCGAGCCAGGTCCCGCCTTCGAGACGCGTCCACTGACCTTCCAGGCGATCACCGTCTATTTCGCGGTCTTCGATCTCGTCGCCGGCGTCGGCCTCTGGCTGACCGCGACCTGGGGCGGCGTGCTCTGGCTGCTCGCCGCCGTCAGCCAGCTCCTGCTCGGCTTCTTCTTCCCGCGCTGGCTGACGCTCTCGCCCGTTCTGATCAGCACCTATGTCGGGCTGATGCTGGCTTATTTCCTCGCCACCTGGGCGGCCGAGAACCAGGAATCCTGAGGTCGCGCGCTGCCTCGAATACGCTGGTCCGTGGTAAGAATCGCTTTAGCTTAAGAGACTTGCGGTTCATTTTGGATTCACCCAAATGGGTAAATCCCTGATTCATCCTGATATTTAAACTCGTTTTCATCCGCCCCGCCTATGGTGTCTCTCAGAAGCGGACCGGGAGACAAATCCTGGCCGGTAATCAACAGGCGGGATATTACCATGAAGAGCAATGTAAAGACTGTTGATCCAGTCGCGTCCGACGAGGTTCAGCTCAAGGTGAAGCCGCTTTACCTTGAGTCCCTCACCTTGGTCGAGCGGCTGCATCGCCGACTGCTCGACGTGATCAAGGACGAGTTCGAGCGCCGTAACCGCGACGACGTCAACAGCGTGCAGGCGCTGCTCCTCTACAATATCGGCGACGCCGAGCTCTCGGCCAGCGAGCTGCGCACCCGCGGCTACTATCTCGGCTCGAACGTCTCCTACAACGTCAAGAAGCTGGTCGAGCTCGGCTTCCTGCACCATGCCCGTTCGCGGATCGACCGTCGCTCGGTGCGCATCAGCCTGACCGACAAGGGCCGCGAGGTGCACCACATCGTCAAGGGCGTCTACGACAAGCATGTCCGCACGGTCGAGCAGATCGGCGGCATCGCGGCGGACGATTTCGAGCGGATGAACAACGCGCTGCTGCGCCTCGAGCGCTTCTGGACCGACCAGATCCGCTACAAGCTCTGAGGGTGGGGCGTTCGGCCCCGTTCGAATGGATTTCCCGCAGCGCGCTTCGGCCATCCGGCCGGGGCGCGTGCGCCTGTTTCTTTCCGGCAACAGTGATTTCTCTTTGGCCACAGCGATCAAACCCGCGTGAGCGCGACGCATCGCCGCCCTAAAAATGCCGCGCTCATCATGAGCTGTTAACTGTGGTAAGGGATCGTCCCCAGCGACCGGCCGTGGCTGTTGCCAGGCCGAAGGGGCGGGTCGCGTCCCGCTCCGATGATATGCGAAGTCCAAGGGGTAACGATCGATGCCGAATATCCGCCTGACCCGCCGCGAGACGGTTCTGGCCATGCTCTCGACTGCTGCCGCCGGCGTCAGCCTGCCGGCTTTCGCCCAGCAGGCCGAGTGGCGCCAGAGCTATGATGCCGGCTCGCGCAACGCCGTCCAGCGTTCCTCGACGCCGATGCTGTCGCCGGCCGCCCTGGCCGCGACCGAGCAGGCGGTCGAGTCCTACCGGGCGCTTGCCGCGCGTGGCGGCTGGCCGGTCTTGCAGGTTAGCGAGCGGCTTTCCGTCGGCTCGCGCGGTCCGAGCGTCATCGCGCTGCGTCAGCGGCTGATCGTTACCGGCGATCTCGATGCCTCCGCCGGCGACAGCAACATCTATGATTCTTATGTCGAGGGCGGCGTGCGCCGCTTCCAGTCGCGCATGGGTCTGTCGACCACCGGCAGCATCAACCGCGCGACGCTGGCTGCGCTCAACGTGCCGGTCGACCGCCGCATCCGCCAGCTCGAGACCAATATCGTGCGCCTGCGCACCTGGTCGGGCAATCTCGGTAATCGCTATGTCGTGGCGAACATCCCGGCGGCTGCGATCGAGACGGTGGAGAATGGCCATGTCGCGACCCGCCACGCCGCCGGCGTCGGCAAGATCGACCGCCAGTCACCGCTGCTGCAGACCAAGATTCCCGAGGTCAATTTCAACCCGACCTGGACGGTTCCGGCTTCGATCATCCGCAAGGATCTGATCCCGAAGATGCGCAAGGAGCCGGGCTACCTCACCGAGAACAAGATCCGCATCATCGGGCCGAGCGGGGAGATCGCGCCCGAGCGCGTCAACTGGAATTCGGACGAGGCGACGCGCTACACCTTCCGTCAGGATCCGGGCGGCGAATTCAACTCGCTCGGCTTCGTGCGCATCAACATTCCGAGCCCGCACGGCGTCTATATGCACGACACGCCGTCGAAGGGCATTTTCGGCGACGATTTCCGCTTCGTCTCCTCGGGCTGCATCCGCGTCCAGAACGTTCGCGACTATATCTCCTTCCTGCTCAAGGAGACGCCCGGCTGGGATCGCGCCAAGATCGACGAGACCATCGCCTCGGGCGAGCGCGTCAACGCCCGCATCGCCAATCCGGTGCCGTGCTACTGGGTCTACATCACCGCCTGGGCGACGCCCGATGGCGGCGTACAGTTCCGCGACGACATCTACAACAAGGACGGCCTCGGCCCGGCCGCCGTCGCTGCTTTGCAGGGCGATCAGGACATCTGATCCCGATCGGGATTTCAGCTTGTTCGAACAGGAGCTCCCGGCCTTCGCCGGGGGCTTTTTTGTTGGTACGGCAGGCTATTGCAGTTTGTTTCTCGCCTTTCGCCGGACCTTCACCACGCTGTCGAGGATGGCGACGGCCTGCCGCAGCTCGGCATAGGTCGGATCGGGTCTTGTCCCAGGCCTCAGCAGATCAGTTGCGGCGAGGTGCACGCGCTTGAAGTGAGGCGCGAGCTCTTCGGCTGATGCCGTCGCACGCTTCGCCGTCCGGGCAAGCGCCTTCGCGGTGAGAAACGATGGCCAATTCTGCAGGTCGCAGGCGAGACGCTTGATCGAGGTGACGGAATGATCGGCTTTCGGCATCCTTGGGCTCCGGCAGCGCCCCGGACCTGGGAGCGCATCTTCGCAATGCACGAGGAGCCGAGGCGTTCCCTCCTTGCCATGACCTCCGCGGGATGGCCGATTGCACCAGAATCAGGCCGCCTTTGCGGTCCCTGCCAGCATGCCGAGAACCTGTTCTGCGAAGGCTCGCGTACCGAGTGGGCCGCCGAGATCGCGCGTACGCAACTCCGGCGTCTTGATCGTCAGGTCGACCGCCGCTTCGATCGCCTGCGCGGCCTGGAGCAGGGCGGGGGCCCGCCGCCGCTCGCCGAGCCAGGCGAGCAGCATCGCGGCCGAGCCGATCAGCGAGGCCGGATTGGCGAGGTCGCGCCCGGCGATATCCGGCGCCGAGCCATGCTGAGCCTGCGCCACCGCATGGTTCTCGCCGGCATTGAGCGAAGCGGCGAGGCCGAGGCTGCCGGAGATCTCGGAAGCCTGGTCGGAGAGGATGTCGCCGAACATGTTGGTGGTGACGATCACGTCGAAGACGCTGGCGTCGCGCACCAACAGTGCCGCCATCGCATCGATGATCTTCTCCTCGTATTCGATATCGGGATAGCGCTCGGCCACCGATCGAACGCATTCCAGGAAGAGCCCGTCGGAGATGCGCAGCACATTGGCCTTGTGCACGGCGGTGACCTTGCGCCGGCGCTGGCGGGCGAGTGCGAAGGCGCTCTCGGCGATGCGCAGCGACGCCTGCCGCGTCACCTTGCGGAACGACATGGCGAGATCGGGCGTCGGCATGATCTCGCCGGGCCCCAGATGCATCGAGCGGTCGGAGTAGAAGCCTTCCGTGTTCTCGCGCACCATGACGAGGTCGAGCGGCTTGCCGCAGCGCGGGGCGAAGCCTTCGCGTGAGCGGGCCGGACGGATATTGGCGTAGAGGTCGAGCCGCTTGCGCAATTGGCCGGACGGGTTGAGTCCGCCCTTCTCGGCCGGTGGATATTCGTTATGCGAGACCGGGCCGAGAATGACCCCGTCCGTCCGCTTCGCGGCCTCCAGCACGGCCTCGGGAAAGGTCGTGCCCTGGTTCTTCAGCGCCGCGAAGCCGATTTCCGCACGTTCATAGGCGACCTTGAAGCCGAACAGTGCGCTAGCAGCATCGAGCACCTTGCAGGTCGCCGCGGCGATCTCGGGGCCGATGCCGTCCCCTTCGAGGACGAGCAGGCGCAGGGCAGGGGATGTCGTGTCGGTCATGGTCGGCGTCGTCCTGATGGAACGGGGAATAAGTCGCAGAACAGAGCGGATCGTCACTCGATCTTGATGTCGGCCTCGGCGACGACCTTCGACCACTTCTCGCGCTCGGCCTTGACGAAGGCGGCGAACTCGGCCGGCGTGTTGCCGATCGGCTGAGCGCCTTCGAGCTCGAGATTCCGGCGGACATCCGGCAGGTTGATGATGGTCGCGACTTCGCTGCGCAGCTTGTCGATGATCGCCTGCGAGGTACCTTTGCGCACGAAGACGCCATACCAGCCGCTCGCCTCGTAGCCGGCCACGCCGGCCTCCGCGAGCGTCGGCACCTGCGGCAGGGCGGGCGCCCGTTCCGCCGTGGTCACGGCGAGTGCCTTGAGGCCGCCGCCATTCACATGGCCGATCGCCGAAGGCAGCGTCGCGAACATCATCGGGATATGGCCGCCGATGAGGTCGTTCAGCGCCGGGCCGGCGCCGCGATAGGGCGCGTGCTTCAGCTTGACGCCTGCCATCAGTTCGAACAGCGCGGTGGCTATGTGGTTGGCCGAGCCGTGGCCGGCCGTGCCATAGGTCAGCCCGTCCGACTGGGCCTTGGCGAGCGCGATCAGCTCCGCGACCGAGTTGGCCTTGACCGAAGGATGCACCAGCAGGAGCAGCGGCGCCTTCGCGATCAGCGTCACCGGCTCCAGCACCTCGGCCGGGTCGTATTTCAGGTTCTTGAACAGGCTCGGATTGACCGCCATCGGGCCGATATTGCTAATCAGCACGGTGTAGCCGTCGGCTGGAGCCTGCGCTGCGGCAGTAGTGCCGAGATTGCCGCCGGCGCCGGCACGGTTCTCGACCACGACGCCGACCCCGAGACGCTCCTGCAGCTTCTGCGCTACCGCCCGCGCGATCACGTCGGTGCCGCCACCGGCGGCATAGGGCACGACCATGGTGATCGGCTTGCTCGGCCAGTCCTGCGCCTTCGCGGCGATGGCCGATGTGGCGGCGAATGCGGCCGCGAGCAGGAACCTCGTGATCCGGCGTGACATGGTGCCTCCCATAGTGTTCTCATTTTCAGTATACCGAAGTATGCTGAAACACGAGATACGAGCAAGCGTTGATTTCGGCGCGGGGGCGGGCGATCACCGAAGTCGGCAGTTTGGAGCGGGAGAGGGCGCGGTTTGACGGTGTTCGCGGATGTCCAGCCGGCGCGCTCGCTTGCGGGCCAGGCCTATGAGCGCCTGCGCGAGGCGATCGATGCCGGTGAGCTCAAGCCCGGCATGCGCCTGCGCGAGGAGGATCTCGCCGCACGCCTCGAGATGAGCCGCACGCCCTTGCGCGAGGCGGTGCGCCGGCTCGAGGCCGAGGGCTTCTTCACCCGCGATTCACGCACGCTCGTCGTCATGACGCTCGATCATCAGGCGGTGTCCGAGCTTTATGCGATGCGAGAGGTGCTGGAGGGGACGGTCGCCGCCTTCGCCGCTCGCCACGCCTCGGAGGGTGAGGTTGCGCTGTTGCGCGATCTGCATGCGATCGAGGCCGGGTTGCTCGACCGCCCCAAGGAACTCGCCCGCCACAATGAACGCTTCCATTCGGCGCTCTATGGCGCAGCGCATAACCGCTATCTGCTGAAGGCCCTGAACGCGTTACGTGATGCGCGCGCCTTGCTCGGCGCTTCGACCTTGCTCGATGCAGACCGGGCTGCGCAGGCGCATGCTGAACATGACGCCATCGTCTGCGCAATCGAAGCCCGCGATCCGTCCAAGGCTGAAGCAGCGGCCCGCGATCACATCAGGGCAGCCGGGCGCGAGCGGCTCCGGCGGCTGGTTCAGGCGGGCTGATCCCGCCGGCGAATGGCTCGTGTCACGCCAGATTGTCGGCGATCAGGAAGCCGAGCAACGAGATGCACGCCATCACCACCGAGATCTCCAGAAGACTGAAACCCATTGCCGCCTCCACCGCTGGGGAGGCAACGCGGCTCGTCCGCCTTGGTTCCGCCGCAGCTGCGACGATTTTGTGATCGCGCCTCAGTGCGCCCGTTTCCGCGGCGCGACCGCCAGTGCAGGCTCATCCTCCACCGTCGCCAGATGCCGGCCGGCGATATGGAGCACGACATAGCCGATCACCGCTGACAGCGCCGAGCCGGCGAGCACGCCGATCTTGGTCGCTGCGGCCAAGGCCGGGAGCTTCTCGAAGGCGAGTGCCCCGATGAACAGGCTCATGGTGAAGCCGATGCCGCAGAGCAGCGAGACGCCATAGACCTGCGCCCAGGTTGCCTTGGCCGGCATGGTGCCGAGGCCGAGCCGGACCGCGAGCCAAGCGAAGCCGAAAACGCCGATCTGCTTGCCGAGGAAGAGCCCGAGCATGATGCCGAGCGGCACCGGCGTCAGCAGCAACGAAGGCGACATGCCGGCGATAGAGACGCCGGCATTGGCGAACCCGAAGATCGGCACGATGACATAGGAGGACCAGGGGGTGAGCCGGTGCTCCAGTGTGTGCAATGGCGAATGCTCCGGCTCGTCGCTTTCCGTGCCATGGCCGGCGAGTGGGATGGTCAGCGCCAGTGCGACGCCGGCGAGCGTCGCGTGGATGCCGGACTTCAGCACGAAAAACCACAGCACCGCACCGATGACGAGATAGAGCGGCAGCGAGCGGACGCCGCGCAGATTGAGCGCGATCAGGATGGCGAGGCTGGCGCCGGCACCAGCCAGCATCGGCAGCGAGAGATCGCCCGAATAGAACAGGGCGATGATCAGGATCGCGCCGAGATCGTCGAGGATGGCGAGCGCGGTCAGGAAGATCTTGAGCGAGACCGGCACGCGCGAGCCCAGGATGGCGAGGACGCCGAGCGCGAAGGCGATGTCGGTGGCGGCAGGGATCGCCCAGCCGCGCAGCGCCTGCGCATCGTTCCAGGCGAGCGCCGCATAGATCATGGCAGGTGCAATCATGCCGCCCAGCGCCGCCAGAGCCGGCAATGCGCGCCGGCTCCAGCTCGCGAGCTGACCCTCGATGAACTCGCGCTTGATCTCCAGCCCGACCACCAGGAAGAACAGCGCCATCAGCGCATCGTTGATCCAGTGCAGGATCGACAGGCCGGCGACCTTCGCCTCCAGGATCGTGAAATAGACGACGCCGAGCGGCGAGTTCGCGATGATGAGCGCCAGCGCCGCGGAAAAGACCAGCAGGACACCGGCCGCTGCCCCGCTCTCCATGAACGCATGCAGAGGCGAGCGGCGTTTGGGCGGCCAGTCCGGCTGGTGGGCCTCGATCTCGTCCGTCTGCTGCGCCACATTGGCCTCCTTCCGCCGGTGTCCGTTTCACCCGGCTGCTGCGACACCCCGATGTCGTTTCGATTGCAGCCGACGATTGCGCCATTGCATGGCGAGTCGGCCTTCCCGGCCCGTGAATAAAGCAGAGTGCGTGCGAGACAGCACTCCATATCGTCACATCATCGGCGGTGCAGCTTGTCGGCCCCACCAGCCAGCAAGGCCGCGACGGTCATGACGGCGAGCGCCATGGCCGTGCCGCCGAACAGGCTGGCATAGCCATGTCGCGCGATCAGCGGCGTGCTGATGAGCGGCGAGCAGAACTGGCCGATGAAGATCGAGGCGGTCAGGATGCCGCCGGCCAGCCCGCGCTTCTGCGAGGGCGCGAGGTTGAGGGCCAGCGTAACGAAGCTCGGCGAGACCAGGGCATAGCCGGCGCCGATCGCGGCGACGGCGGCGAAGATCGCCGGGGCGCTCGCTGCGAGCAGCAGGATGAGAAAGCCGAGCGCCATCGCGCCATAGCCCAGCGAGAAGATGCCGGCATAGCCGATGGCGCGCTGAATGCGCTGGTAGAGCAGGGCAAAGCCGCCACCCGACAGCATCAGCACGCCCAGCGCCGAGCCGGTCATGATCGCGCTGTCATAGCCCTGCGCATCCAGGAAGAAGGAGAGCTGCGTCGGCATGACGAAGAAGATCATGTTGGTTGCGCCCTGCAGGACCACCAGCAAGGCGAGTGGGAGCCGCCAGCTGCCTTGTTCATCGCTCGGGCCAGCAAGGTTCGCGCCGACCGGTGACAGGCGCGGCAGGTCGACGATGACCAGCCACATCAGCGGCAGGAAGGCGGCCGCCAACGCGTAGATCGCGAAAGGCAGGCGCGGCGAGATTGTCGCGACCCAGCCGGCGGTGAGGATGAAAACGAGCCCGCCGAGGTTGCGAGCCGAAATCTGCAGGCCGGTCAGCGCGTTGCGGTCGTCGCCGCTGAAATAGTCGCCGATCAGCGCCGTCTGCGCCGTCATGATCAGGGCGACGGCGACGCCGAGCACGAGGCGGCTGGCGAAGATCGTCGGCAGGTCGGGCAGGACGAGCCCGGCGGACCCTGAGAGCACGAATAGGATCGCGCCGAAGAGCAGCAGGCGGCGGCGCCCGATCCGGTCTGCCGCGATCCCGGCGAGCGGGGCAAAGATCGCGACGCTGAGTGAAGGCGCCGGCACCAGCAGCCGCGTCAGCAGCGCGGCATTGGGATCGCCGGCGAACAGGCGCTCCAGCCCGGGCAGCGCCGGGGCGATCGTCGCATTGGCCATGGTGGTGAGCGATGCCGCCATCAAAAGGGCGATCGCGCGTCGGTCCTGCCAGACCGGAATTTGCTTTGAAACGAGAACGGCTTCCATGATGATCCTCTTGCCGAAATGACGGGTTCGGCAGAGCGTACGAATTCAAGTCGACTTGAGGTCAAGCATGGTTGTCCTGGATATCGGCGAGGTCGCCGAGCGCTCGGGCGTCGCACCCTCGACCCTGCGCTATTACGAAGAGATCGGTTTGATTTCCTCGCTCTGGCGGCGGGGCTTGAGGCGGCAATTCGATGCCGACGTGCTGCTGAAGCTGTCGCTCATCACCATGGGCAAGGCCGCCGGCTTCTCGCTGGAGGAGATCGCCGGCATGTTCGGGCGCGACGGCAGGCCCGACATCCCGCGCGACCAGTTGCGGGTCAGGGCAGACGAATTGCAGCGGCAGATGGCCGAGCTGCGGACGCTGCGAGACATCCTGCGCCATGTCGCCGACTGCCCCGCACCCTCGCATCTGGAATGCCCGAGCTTCCGCAAGCTGATGCAAGCGGCTTCACGCAGACGACTTGTCTACCGCCCATCCGTCGGGCGATCGGGAGCGCGATAGCCGCTTCGTCCCCGCGTCCATCTAGCGCTTGGACAGCCCCCCATCGCGTGATAGGGACCGCGCACGGGGCTGGGCCGCGATCGGCCGCCGCATTTTTCAGGAGCCGGACATGACCGACGCCGCGCGCAAGCACCTCTCCAACTCCTTCTTCGGTGCCGGCCTTGCCGATGTCGATCCTGAGATCGCCCGCGCCATCGAGCTCGAGCTCGGTCGTCAGCGCGACGAGATCGAGCTGATCGCTTCCGAGAACATCGTCTCGCAGGCGGTGCTCGAGGCTCAGGGCTCGGTGATGACCAACAAATACGCCGAGGGCTATCCGGGCCGGCGCTATTATGGCGGCTGCCAGTTCGTCGACATCGCCGAGAAGCTCGCGATCGAGCGCGCCTGCCGGCTGTTCGATTGCCAGTTCGCCAATGTCCAGCCGAACTCCGGTTCGCAGGCCAACCAGGCCGTGTTCATGGCGCTGATGCAGCCCGGTGACACCTTCATGGGCCTCGACCTCGCCGCCGGCGGCCACCTGACCCACGGCGCCCCGGTCAACCAGTCCGGCAAGTGGTTCAAGGTCGTGCCCTATGGCGTCTGCGTCGTCGACCAGATCATCGACTATGACGCGATGGAGCGCCTCGCCGTCGAGAACAAGCCGAAGATCATCGTCGCGGGCGGCTCTGCCTATGCCCGCCATTGGGACTTCGCCCGCTTCCGCGAGATCGCCGACAAGGTCGGCGCCTATTTCATGGTCGACATTGCCCATTTCGCCGGGCTGGTCGCGGGCGGCGCCCATCCCTCGCCGTTCCCGCACGCCCATGTCGTCACCACCACCACGCACAAGACCCTGCGCGGCCCGCGCGGCGGCATGGTGCTGACCAATGACGAGACGATCGCCAAGAAGATCAACTCGGCCGTGTTCCCGGGCCTGCAGGGCGGGCCGCTGATGCATGTCATCGCCGCCAAGGCCGTCTCGTTCCACGAGGCGCTGCGGCCTGAGTTCAAGACCTACGCCCATGCCGTCGTCGCCAACGCCAAGGCGCTGGCCGAGACGCTGAAGAGCAAGGGCTTCGATCTCGTCACCGGCGGCACCGACAACCATCTGATGCTGGTCGATCTGCGCTCGAAGAAGGTCACCGGCAAGGCCGCCGAGGCCGCGCTTGGCCGCGCCCACATCACCTGCAACAAGAACGGCATCCCCTTCGATCCGGAGAAGCCGATGGTGACCTCCGGCATCCGCCTGGGCACCCCGGCCGCTACCTCGCGCGGCTTCGGCGTCGCCGAGTTCAAGAAGGTCGGCGAGCTGATCGCCGAGGTGCTGGACGGTCTCGCCGCCAATGGCGAGGAGGGCAACGCCGCCGTCGAGCAGGCGGTCAAGGCCAAGGCCCACGAGCTGACCGCGCGCTTCCCGATCTACTGAGGGGAGGCGATCGGGGCGCCCCTCACGGAAACGTCCCGGTCAGCTTGATCATGAACAGGTTCTCCGGGCCGCCGGGCGCATCGCCCCTGTTGGCCCGGCTGAGCTCGGCGTTGAGGTCGAGGCCCTTGGTGATCTTGTAGCCGGCCGAGGCGCTGCCGCCGAACTGGCCGTCCTTGACCTGCGCGGCAACCGAGACGTTGAAGCGGTCATCCGTGGCGCTCAGCTTGAGGTTGAGGTCGACGGTCGGCTTGGCGACGTCCTTCTTGACGATGCCGCTGAGCTCGAACGAGCCGTATTGCACCATGACCTCGCCCTCGACCTTCTCGATCGCGGCCGATTTCGTCACGACCTGAAGCGAAAGATCGAGCTTCAGCCGCTCCCATTTCAGCTTGCCCGTCAGTTTGGCGCCGACCAGCTCGGCCGTCGGATCGAAGACGATGCCGCCGACGCCGAGTTTCAGCGCGCCGAGCTTGACGACCTCGAATTTCAGCTTCTCCAACTGCTGCAGGCCAAGCGTCACCGCGCCATTGTTCGGCTTGGTGACGAACAGGGCGGCGCCTGCTCCCAGCGCCAGCGCCGCGCCGACGACGTAGACGATGCCCTTGTGCTGGTCGACCCAGACGCCGAGCGCCGACGAGCTCGCCGCCGCTTTGAAGACGTCGACCTGCTTCTCGAGAGCCTTGTAGTTCGACGACTTCTTGATCTGCTTGAAATATTCGTCGGCCGCCTTCGACAGGACGTCGTCGCCGATCGAGCGCAGCTTCTTGATGTCCTCTGGCGAGAGCTGGGTCGTCTGGCTCTTGAGTTTGGCGTTGGCGAAGCTCAGCAGCCCTTTCTGTGCCGTCGACAGGACGACCGGGCTCTTGAGGATCTCGGCGAGGCGTTCGGGAGATCTCTGGATCTCGCTGTCGAGAAGGTCGAAGGCCAGGACGACCAGGCCGCCGAAGGCGTCGCCCATAGAGTCGTTGGACATCTGCGAAACTCCGATTGGCAGGCGATGGGGATCGGCAGGCAGGCGCAGGCGGGTCGCAGAACGACATCTTGCCATGGGTCAGGCAAATCGTCCGGCGTCATTTTCTGGCGAGGGCTGCGATCCGGTGCCGGAGCGTCATGCGATCTCGTGCTTGCTCCCTTGCCGCCGGCTGGTCGTTTTTCGCTGGCCTGCGACGGCATGGCTGGGGCAATGAAGGGCCGCGGGCGCTATCGTCCCTCAAGCCAACCTCGAGGCCCCATTCATGCGCTGTCCCTATTGCGGCTCCCTCGATACACAGGTGAAGGATTCGCGGCCGACCGACGACCACGCCTCGATCCGGCGCCGGCGCGTCTGCCCCGATTGCGGCGGCCGCTTCACCACCTTCGAGCGCGTGCAGCTGCGCGAGCTCACCGTGGTCAAGCGCTCGGGCCGGCGCACGGCGTTCGACCGCGACAAGCTGCAGACCTCGATCGAGGTGGCGCTGCGCAAGCGCCCGGTCGCGCCCGAGCGGATCGAGCGCATGGTCAACGGCATCGTCCGCCAGCTCGAAAGCTCCGGCGAAGGCGAGATCCAGAGCTCGACCATCGGCGAATTGGTGATGGAAGGACTGAAGTCGCTCGACGACGTCGCTTATGTCCGCTTCGCCTCGGTCTACCGGAATTTCCGCGAGGCGCGCGATTTCGAGGAGCTGCTCGGTCAGCTCGGCGGCGACGAGATTGAGACCGACGCCAAGCAGGCGCCCGCCCGCGACGATGCCTGACCAGGATGCGATCGACCGCGCCTTCATGGCGCGGGCGCTGGAGCTCGGCGCGCGCGGGCTCGGTCAGACCTGGCCGAATCCGAGCGTCGGCGCCGTCGTCGTACGCGACGGGCCGGATGGGCCCGTGATCGTCGGCGAGGGCCGCACCCAGCCGGGTGGCCGCCCGCATGCCGAGGCGATGGCCTTCGAGCAGGCCGGGGCGGCCGCAAGCGGCGGCACGCTCTATGTCACGCTTGAGCCCTGTTCGCACCGCACCGTGCGTGGCGGCACCCCTTGCGTCGAGCGCACCTTGCTTGCCGGCGTCAGGCGCGTCGTCTCGGCCATGGCCGATCCCAATCCGCAGATCGCCGGTCTCAGCCATGCCTTGCTGCGCATGGCGGGCGTCGAGGTCAAGGTCGGCGTACTCGGGGATCAGGCGCAGCGCAGCCATCGCGGCCATGTGCTGCGGGTGACCGAAGGGCGGCCGATGGTGACCTTCAAGGTCGCGCGTACCGCTGACGGCTTCGCCGGCGGGGTAGGGGGGGCGAGACTTGCCATCTCCTGCCCTGAGTCTGGCGAATGGGTGCACCGCCTGCGCGCCAGCCATGACGCGATCATGCTCGGCATCGGCAGCGTTCTGGCCGACGATCCGCTGCTGACTGTGCGCCTGCCAGGCATGGAGATCCGCTCGCCGATCCGCGTCGTGCTCGATTCCTCGCTCCGCCTGCCGCTTAGCGCCAAGCTCGTGCAAGGCGCGGCGACCGTGCCGCTCTGGGTAATCGCGGCCGAGGATGCGCCGGTCGCGGCCGAGGAGAAGCTGGTTGCCGCTGGCGTCGAGGTCATGCGCGTCTCGCGCGGCGCCGACGGCCATCTCGACCTTGCCGAGGCGCTGCGCCTGCTGGCGCTGCGCGGCATCACCCGTGTCTTCTCGGAAGGCGGACCGACGGTAGGCGAGCAGCTGGCGCTGCAGGGCCTCGCCGACGAGGTCATCGTTTCGACCTCACCAACGCCACTCGGCGCCGAGGGCATCGTCGCCGTCAGGCCAGGGCTTGCAGCGCTGCTCGCCGATCCCGAAATCTACGCCGTCACGCAAGCCGGCCAGATCGGCTGCGACAGTTTCGAAGTTTTCACGAGGATCGCCTGATGTTCACCGGCATCGTCACCGCCATCGGCACCGTCACCCGCGCGCAGACCAAGGGCCCGAGCCTCAAGCAGTTCGACTTGTCCTGCCCCTGGGAAGCGGCCGGCATCGAGCTCGGCGCCTCGATCTGCTGCGCCGGCGTCTGCCTGACCGTGACCGCTTTGAAGCCGCGCGAGGACGGTGAGGTGGGCTGCACCTTCCAGGTCGAGACCGCGGCCGAAACCCTGGCCAAGACCCGCGTCGCCGAATGGGCTCCGGGCACGAACATCAACCTCGAGCGCTCGCTGAAGATGGGTGACGAGCTCGGCGGCCATCTCGTCACTGGCCATGTCGATGGCGTCGGCACCATCCTTGAGATCGACGAGATCGCGCCGGACCCGAGCGAGCCTTGGGGCGCGACGGCCCGCTTCCATATCCGCGCGCCGCAAGGTCTCGCCCGCTTCATCGCCGCCAAGGGCTCGATCTGCCTCGACGGGACATCGCTAACCGTCAATACGGTCGAGGACGACGTCTTCACCGTGCTGCTGATCCCGCATTCCTTCAGCGTCACAACCTGGGGTGAGCGCCGGAAGGGGGACGGCGTCCATGTCGAGGTCGATCTGATGGCGCGGTATGCCGCGCGGCTTGCGGAGGCGCGTCCGGGGGGCTAAAGCCGGCCCAACGCTCAGCCCTCATCCTGAGGAGCCGTTTCTGCCGAAACCGCTCCTCAGGATGAGGGCTTTGGTGCTTGGATATTCACGGGCACCATCTCTTGCATAAGGAAGACGCCATGGCCGGATCCCGGCAATCTTCGGCTGCCCCAGCCACTCCGCTCGACGATGCCCGCGTGCTCGTCGTTGAGGCTCGTTTCTACGACGGCCTCGCCGACGAGTTGCTCGCCGGCGCCCTCGCCGCGCTCGAAAAGGCCGGCTGCCGCGTCGACGTCGTCACCGTTCCGGGTGCGCTCGAAATCCCCTCCGCCATCGTCATCGGCCTGCGCGCCGCCGACGAGGCGGTCGATCCCTATGAGGCCGTCGTCGCGCTCGGCACCGTCATCCGCGGCGAGACCGGCCATTACGACATCGTCGCCGGCGAGAGCTCGCGTGCGCTGATGGACCTTTCGGTCGCCTTCGCCTTGCCGCTAGGCAACGGCATCCTCACCGTCGAGAACGAGGCGCAGGCCTGGGCCCGCGCCAACCGCAGCGAGATGGACAAGGGCGGCGGCGCGGCGGAAGCTGCGCTCGCAGTCCTGCGCTACAAGCGCTCGCTGGCGGAGGAGTCGAAATGAGCCGATCCGAGATGCGCCGCGGCGCGCGGCTCTCGGCCGTGCAGGCGCTCTACGAGATGGAGGTCGGCGGACGCGGCGTGGTCGAGGCCATGGCCGAGTTCGAGGCGTTCTGGATCGGCAAGGAGGTCGAGGACATCGAGCTTCCCAAGGCCGAGATCGCCTTCTTCCGCGATCTGCTCGGCGGTGTCGTCCGCGAGCAGCGCCTGGTCGACCGCTCGGTCGACGAGCTCCTCGCCTCCGGCTGGCCGCTGAAGCGCGTCGAGGCGGTGGTGCGCGCCATCCTGCGCGCCGGCGCCTATGAGCTCGCCTTCCGCAAGGACGTGCCGGCCCGCGCCGTGATCTCGGAATATGTCGCGGTCGCCCGTTCCTTCTATGAGGGCGAGGAGGTCGGCATGGTCAACGCGGTGCTCGATAAGATGGCCCGCGATGTCCGCGCCGAGGAATTCGACGCGCCGGCGGCGTGAGCGGCGCCGTGGCCGGAACCCAATCTCCCGGTGAATTCGAGCTGATCGCCCGCTATTTCGCGCCGATCGCTGGCCGGGACGGGCTCGGCCTCGTCGACGACGCTGCTTTGCTGCGCCCGGCGCGCGGCTATGAGCTCGTCGTCACTGCGGATGCGCTCGTCGCCGGCGTGCACTTCTTCCCGGACGATCCGCCGGCCTCGATCGGGCGCAAGGCGCTTGGCGTCAATCTCTCCGACCTCGCCGCCAAAGGCGCCAGGCCCGACGGCTTCGTGCTGACGCTGGCTCTGCCCAGGGGCTGGACCGAGGAGTGGCTTGCCGGCTTTGCCGAGGGGCTCGGCGCCATGGCGGGCGAGGCGGGCTGCCCGCTGATCGGTGGCGACACCGTCTCGACGACGGGGCCGCTGACGCTCTCGATCACCGCCTTCGGCAGCGTGCCCGCCGGCCGTATGCTGCTGCGTTCCGGTGCCAAGCCGAGCGATGTTATCGCCGTCACCGGCACGATCGGCGATGGCGCGCTCGGGCTGAAGGCGCATGGTCCGGATCGGCCAGCCTGGGTCGGCGAGCTCTCGGAGACCGCCCGCGCCTTCCTCGCCGATCGCTATCTGCACCCGCAGCCGCGGGTCGCGTTCGCCGGCGCCCTGCAGGCGCATGCTTCGGCGGCGATGGACGTCTCCGATGGGCTGATCGGCGATCTCGCCAAGCTGCTGGCGGCCTCGAAGGTGGGGGCCGAGATCGATCTCGACGCCGTGCCGCTCTCGCCTGCGGCCCGCTCTGCCGTCATGGCCGATCCCGCACTGGCGGAACTGGCCTGGACTGGCGGTGACGATTACGAAATTCTCTGTACGGTCCCGGAGGGAGAATTTCCTTCTCTGCTTGCCGCTGCCGAGGCGGCGGGGCTCGGCCTGGCGCGCATCGGGCGCGTCACCGCCGAGATGGGAAGTGTGCGCTATACCGAAGCGGGCCTGCCGCGAAGCTTCGCGCGCGGCTCCTTCGCTCATTTCTGAAGGCGGCCGCGCGGCCGTGAAGGGTCGGCGGCTGCGATGAACCAGCATGTTCCGGTGATGGATGGCGACAGCCTCGCCAAGCGCAATGCGCTGGTGCTTGCCGGCGCGCAGGCGCTCGGCGGCGCGAGCCCCGCGATCGTGATCTCGCTTGGCGGCATCGTCGGCTCGCAGCTGGTCTCGAACCAGGCCTTCGCCACCGTCCCGGTCAGCCTGATGCAGCTCGGCCTCGCCTGCGGTGTCATCCCGGCGGCGTTCCTGATGCGTCGGCTCGGTCGTCGCAGCGGCTATGTCATCGGTGCGTTGATCGGCGCGTTCGGCGCCGCCATCGCCGCGACCGGGGTGGCCGAGCGGCTGTTCTGGCTGTTCTGCCTCGGCACTTTCCTGTGCGGGCTCTACGGCTCCTACGTCCAGAGCTATCGCTTCGCTGCGGCCGATACCGCGAGCGAGAGCTTCAAGCCACGCGCCATCTCCTGGGTGATGATCGGTGGGCTGGCGGCAGCGGTTATCGGGCCGCAATCGGTCTACTGGACGCGCGATCTGACGCCGGCTGCGCCCTTCGCCGCCAGCTTCCTGGCGCAAGGTGCGCTCGCTCTAATCGCGATTGGTGTCGTGCTGGCGCTACGCGCTCCGCCGGTGGCGCAGGTGAAGTCGGGTGGCGGCCGGCCGCTCTCCGAGATCATGCGCCAGCCGAAATTCATCGCCTCGGTGATCGCGGCGCTGGTCACCTATGGGCTGATGAGCTTCGTCATGACCGCTGCGCCGCTCGCCATGGTCGCATGCGGCCACTCCGTGGGAGAGGCGGCGCTCGGCATCCAGTGGCATGTGCTCGCCATGTTCGCGCCGAGCTTCTTCACCGGCCGCCTGATCGCCCGCTTCGGCAAGGAGAAACTCACTGCCGCCGGCCTGGTGCTGACCGCGCTCGCCGCCGTCGTCGGCCTCAACGGCCTCAGCGTCGCGCATTTCTGGATCGCGCTCGTCCTGCTCGGGGTCGGCTGGAATTTCGGCTTCATCGGCGCGACCGCACTGGTGACCGACTGCTACCGGCCGGAAGAGCGGGTCAAGGTCCAGGCCGCCAACGACTTCCTCGTCTTCGGCTCGGTCGCGATCGCCTCGTTCTCCTCCGGCGGGCTGCTCAGCGCCGGTGGCTGGGATAGCGTCAACTGGCTGGTCTTCCCGCCAGTCGCGATCGCGCTGGCGCTGGTCGCCTGGCAGGCGATGGGCAAGCGGGCGGCTGCAGCCTGACATCTTCCCAGAATTGTCAGCCGACCCGTTTGCGATTCTGGCGGAAACTGGGCAACAATCCGGCCCGACACTGGTGATCGGCGCTGCAGGCCTGATTCTTTGTGAGGCCGACGGCGCCGTTCCTTGCGTTTGAAGAACCGGAAAACCGGCTCCGTCGGGGTGTCCTACCCCGGATGACGAAATCTCAGGGATAGGAAATTCGATGTCGGCCTTGCTCATCATCATCGTCTTGAGTGCGTTATCGATCGTCTACGGCTTATGGGCCTATGGCGACGTGATGAAACGCGATGCCGGCAACCAGCGCATGCAGGAGATTTCCGGCGCGGTGGCGGAGGGCGCGCAGGCTTATCTCAAGCGCCAATACGTTACCATTGCCATGGTCGGCGTGGTGCTCTTCATCGGCCTGACCTGGCTGCTCGGTGCCTATGTCGGCATCGGCTTCCTGATCGGCGCCGTGCTCTCGGGCGTCGCCGGCTTCATCGGCATGAACGTCTCGGTCCGTTCGAACGTCCGCACCGCGCAAGCCGCGATGCAGTCGCTCGGCGACGGCCTCGACGTCGCCTTCAAGGCGGGCGCGGTCACCGGCATGCTGGTCGCCGGCCTCGCTCTGCTCGGCGTCGCCTGCTATTATGGCTTCCTCACCGGCATGAAGGGCTTCGCGCCTTCGAGCCGTGTCGTCATCGACTCGCTCGTGGCGCTGGGCTTTGGCGCCTCGCTGATCTCGATCTTCGCCCGTCTCGGCGGCGGTATCTTCACCAAGGGCGCCGATGTCGGCGCCGACCTCGTCGGCAAGGTCGAGGCCGGCATTCCCGAGGACGATCCGCGCAACCCGGCGACGATCGCCGACAACGTCGGCGACAATGTCGGCGACTGCGCCGGCATGGCGGCCGACCTGTTCGAGACCTATGCGGTGACGCTGGTCGCGACCATGGTGCTCTCCGCGATCTTCTTCGCCGGCCAGCCCGTGCTCGGCACGATGATGCTCTATCCGATGGCGATCGGCGCGGCTTGCGTCGTCACCTCGATCATCGGCACCTTCTTCGTCAAGCTCGGCGCCAACCAGTCGATCATGGGCGCGCTCTACAAGGGCTTCATTGCCGCCGGCGTGCTCTCGGTCGGCGCGATCGCCGCGGTCAACTACCTGATGTTCGGCGGCTTCTCGGCTTCGTTCACCACGGGGCAGGGCGCGACCTTCACCTCGGGCGCCCTGTTCGGCTGCGCGCTGGTCGGCCTCGCCGTGACGCTGCTGATCGTCGTCATCACCGAATACTACACCGGCACGGGCAAGCGCCCGGTCGTCTCGATCGCGCAGGCCTCGGTCACCGGCCATGGCACCAACGTCATCCAGGGCCTCGCGGTCTCGCTGGAATCGACGGCGCTGCCGACCATCGTGATCATCGCTGGCATCATCGTCTCCTATGGCCTCGCCGGCCTGTTCGGCATCGCCATCGCCACCACCGCCATGCTGGCGCTGGCCGGCGTCGTCGTCGCGCTCGACGCCTTCGGTCCGGTCACCGACAATGCCGGCGGCATCGCCGAAATGGCCGGCCTGCCCAAGGAGGTCCGCCACTCCACCGACGCGCTCGACGCGGTCGGCAACACCACCAAGGCGATCACCAAGGGCTATGCGATCGGCTCGGCCGGTCTCGGCGCACTGGTGCTTTTCGCCGCCTACACCTCGGACCTCAACTTCTTCGTGGCCGAGGCCAACAAGGCGGGTTCGACGACCTTCCAGTACTTCAAGGGCGTCACCGTCGACTTCACCCTGTCGAACCCCTACGTCGTCGTCGGCCTGCTGCTCGGCGGCCTGATCCCCTTCCTGTTCGGCGGTATGGGCATGACCGCGGTCGGCAAGGCGGCGGGCTCGGTCGTCGAGGAAGTGCGCCGGCAGTTCAGGGAGAAGCCGGGCATCATGCAGGGCACGGACCGGCCTGACTACGCCCGCGCCGTCGACCTGCTGACCCGGGCGGCGATCAAGGAAATGGTGCTGCCGTCGCTGCTGCCGGTGCTGGCGCCGGTCGTGACCTTCTTCGTCATCAACGCCATCGCCGGCAAGAACCAGGCCTTCGCCGCGGTCGGCGCCATGCTGATGGGTGTGATCGTCACCGGCATCTTTGTCGCGATCTCGATGACCTCGGGCGGTGGCGCCTGGGACAACGCCAAGAAGAGCTTCGAGGACGGCTTCGTCGACAAGGACGGCGTGCGCCATCTCAAGGGCTCGGAGGCGCACAAGGCCTCGGTCACCGGCGACACCGTCGGCGACCCCTACAAGGACACGGCAGGCCCCGCCGTGAACCCCGCGATCAAGATCACCAACATCATCGCGCTGCTGCTGCTCGCCATCCTGGCGCATAGCTGAGTCAAGAACGCCTGAACAAGGCCGGGCCCCGCGGAGCGATCCGCGGGGTCTTTTCCGTTTACCCAAAGAGGTTTGTACGAAGCAGCGGAATCAGTTTCCGAGACGCTTGAAACAACCTGCGAGCCTACGGCCGGAACCGTAGCGTTCCAGCACGACCTGCGTGCCGCCGCCTGTCATGGTCCGGCCATCCCAGGAGGACCCGATGACCGCCCCAGCCGCTTCCGCCACCGCACGATCGGGGCACCTGACCGATCTTGCCTCGCTGCTCATGCTGGCGATGCTCTGGGGTGCCTCCTACAGCTTCATCAAGCTCGGGGTCGAGACGATCCCGCCGTTGACCCTGATCGCGGCGCGCACGCTGATTGCGGGCGCGCTCCTGCTCGTCGTCATCCGCTGGCGCGGCCTTGCGCTGCCGCGCGATCCCGTCATCTGGCGGTGCTTCCTGATCCAGGCCTGCCTCAACAGCGCCGTGCCCTTCACGCTGATAGCCTGGGCCGAGACCAGCGTCGATGCTGGCCTTGCCACGATCCTGAATGCGGGATCGCCGATCTTCGCCTTCCTGCTCAGCCTGCTGCTGTTTCGATCCGAGGCGGCTGCCGGACGCAAGCTGCTTGGCGTCGTGGCAGGCCTGCTCGGCGTCTGCCTGATCATCGGCGTCGAGGCGCTGTCGGGCTTCGGCCGTGAACTCTGGGCGCAGCTTGCTCTGGTCGCGGCGGCAGCCTGCTATGGTGGGGCGGCGCTGTTCGGCCGCAATTTCAAGGGGCTCGACCCGATCATGCCGGCAGCCGGTTCGCTGATCTGCGGCGCCGTGATCCTGATTCCCTTCAGCCTGCTCGTCGACCAGCCTTGGACGCTCACGCCCTCGGCCGCATCGATCCAGGCGCTGCTGGCGCTCTCGGTGTTCTCGACCGCGCTCGCCTTCATCCTCTATTTCCGGCTGATCGACCGACTCGGCACGGTCGGCACCACCTCGGTCGCCTATCTGCGCGTGCCGACCGGCGTCGCCATCGGCGTCCTCTTCCTCAGCGAGCGCCTGAGCCCGACCGCCTGGGCCGGGCTCGCATTGGTGATCGTCGGGGTGTTCGCGATGACTTTGCCGGATCGCAAGCCGAAAGCCGGTTGAGGGCGGTGACATCAAAGAAAAAGCCCCGCGGCAGCGCCGCGGGGCTTTTGCACGTCTGGATGCGGAGGACGCCGGTCAGGTCCCGAACGGCGTGAACTTGGTGACGCCCTTGAACAGGTTGCGCAGGAAGCTCTGCTCTTCGCCGCCGGTCGAAGTTGTGCGGCTGATGAAGTCGAAGATCACGCCGTCCTGCAAGCCGTAATTGGCGATGCGCTCGACCTTGAAGCCCTTGTTGAAGTAGATCACCAGCACATTCTGGTCGATGACGGCGAATTCCTGGAACTGGAAGCGCCGGCGCACCCTCTGGCTGATGTAGTAGAAGGTGCGGTTGCCGACGGTCGAGGTGGTCGACGGCGTACCGAGCGTGGTCAGCACCGTTTGCACGTCCATGCCGACTTTCACCTTGGCGATCAGCTCGTCGTCCATGACAAAGCCGCGGGTGAACTCCTCGTTGAGGCCGGCGGAGGTCGGGGTACGGAGGCCGAGATTGGTGGCAGTGCCGCAGCCGGCCAGCGGCAACGCGGCGGCCAGCGAGCCGATCAGGACGGTACGGCGGGTCGGAGCAGTCATGCTTGGCAGATCCGAGGGAAGGCGCGCGAAGCTAGTCGCGCTTGTCAGGAAGGGTGCGCTTGGCGTAACGCCCGAGCATGGCTTTGGCAAGGCAAGTCGCTTTTTAGTCAAGCCGATTGGAAAAGGCGGGGTAGAGGCTGTGATCTTCGGCCTGTTCGGCAGGAAGCGTGCGCGCATGGCGCCGGTCAATGCGTTGCTGGGGCGCATCGTCGACGCTTCGCGTGAGCCTGCCCTTTATCTGCAAGGCGGTATCCCCGACAATTTCGAGGGTCGCTTCGAAGCATTGACGCTGCATCTCTTCCTGGTGCTGCGCCGCCTGCGCGAGCTGCCGGCCCCGGCGGCCGATGTGGCGCAGGACCTGATCGATGCCAGCTTTGCCTATCTCGAGCTCGGCTTCCGCCAGGGTGGCATCAGCGATGTCGCCGTGCCGAAGCGGATGAAGAAGATCGGCCGCAGCTTCTATGGCCGCCTTGGCGGCTATGAGGAGGCGTTGGCGGCGCAGGAGCCCGGTGCCTTCGAGGCTGCGCTCGCCCGCAATATCGTTCCCGGCGTCGACGCAGCGGCGCTCGCGCGCCATATCAGGGCAGCGGCCGCCGTCTTGGCCGCGCGCTCGCTCGACGATATCCTCAGCGCAGATCCGTTGTTCCAGTCCTTCTCCGACAGCATCCCCGCATGACAGTTTCCCCTCAGGACACGTTGCCGCTTCGCCAGCCGATCCGCGTCGAGAGCATCACCTTGCGCCCGGTCCCGGTCGAGATCGCAGCCGGGCAGGGTGATCTGCCGGCGATAGCGGCCTTTCTCGGCGTCGCCTCGGTCGAGGCGCTGAAGGCGAGCTATTCGCTCTCGCGCAACGGCGATCGGGTGAAGCTCGAGGGCATGATCAGGGCGGGGCTGCACCAGAACTGCGTCGTGACCCTCGAGGCCTTCCCGGTCGAGCTCAATGTCCCGGTCAAGCTCGACTTCGCGCCGCAAGAGGAGATCGCCGCCATGGCGAGCCCCTCCGAGGACGACGAGATCGACATCGAGGTTCTGCTGAACGAGGAGGAGCCGCCGGAGCCGATCGTCGACGGTGTGATCGATCTCGGCGCGGTCACCCTCGAATTTCTGGCGCTGTCGCTCGATCCCTATCCGCGCAAGCCGGGCGTGGCGTTCAGCGAGCCGGCGCCCGAGACCCCGGCCGAATCGCCTTTCGCCGCTCTGCTGCAGCTCAAGCGCAGCGAATGACCCTTAAAAACCTCAGCGCCTCGGCTTGCGGCGGGCGTTCAACCCGCTATTGTCCGCCGCCCGCCCGGCCGCCCCGGCAGGGGGCGTCGTCCCTGGAAATGACCATCACCGCATGACACGCCCGGTTACAATCGCGCTCGACGCCATGGGCGGGGACCACGGCCCGTCCGTGGTCATCCCGGGCGCCGCCCTCACGCTCGAACGCCGCCCCGATGCGAAGTTCGTGATCTTCGGCAACGAGGGCGAGGTCATGCCGTTGCTCGACGCGCACCCGAAGCTCAAGGCCGTCACTATTTTCCACCACACCGAAGTTTCGGTGAAGATGGACGACAAGCCGAGCCAGGCGCTGCGCTATGGCCGCTACAAGTCGTCGATGTGGCGCGCCATCGACGCGACCAAGACCGGCGAGGCCGACGTCACCATCTCGGCCGGCAATACCGGCGCGCTGATGGCGATGTCGAAATTCTGCCTGAAGTCGATGCCGCAGGTCGACCGGCCGGCGATCGCCTGCCTGTGGCCGACGGTCCGCGGCGAGAGCGTCGTGCTCGATGTCGGTGCCACCATCGGCGCCGACGCCCAGCATCTGGTCGACCTCGCCGTGATGGGCGCGGCCATGGCGCGCGTCGTCTTCGACATCGACCGGCCGAGCGTCGGCCTGCTCAATGTCGGCGTCGAGGAGATCAAGGGCGTCGAGGCGGTCAAGGAGGCCGGCCGCATCCTGCGTGAGAGCGCGCTGCCGCATCTGACCTATCACGGCTTCGTCGAGGGCGACGATCTCGGCAAGGGCACGGTCGATGTTGTCGTCACCGAGGGCTTCACCGGCAACATCGCCCTGAAGACCGCCGAGGGCACGGCCAAGCAGATCGGCGAATATCTGCGCGCCGCGATGGGCCGTTCGCTGATGTCGAAAATCGGCTATCTTTTCGCGCGTGGCGCCTTTGCCGCGCTCAAGGACAAGATGGATCCGCGCAAGGTCAATGGCGGCGTCTTCCTCGGGCTCGAAGGCATCGTGATCAAGAGCCATGGCGGCACGGACGCCGTCGGGTTCGCCAGCGCGACCGAACTCGGCTACGAGATGGCGCGGGAGAATCTGATGGCCAAGGTGCGCGAGATGGTCGCCGCGACGGCGCGGCCCAGTGCAGCACCGGCAGAGCCACAGGTCGCCAACGGCGAGTAGGGAAGAGAAACGTCCTTGTCCAGAATGCGATCCGTCCTGCGCGGCTGCGGCTCCTATCTGCCGGCGCGCATCATGACCAACGCCGAATTGGCGGCGAAGGTCGACACCAGCGACGAGTGGATCGTCCAGCGCACCGGCAT
>JAESGM010000346.1_pt1 | contig 54668 bp, 55 predicted proteins | sample 9269721 | NCBI WGS metagenome assembly JAESGM01 (sample SAMN15720920, study PRJNA650825) | algae metagenome | isolation source: Komarekiella atlantica HA4396-MV6 and co-occurring heterotrophs from... | place: USA: Theobald House, Kauai, HI | collected 2009-07-29
TCGTCCGACAAATCGCCCCGCGCCAAAGCCGCCTCCTAAAAGGAAGCCTTGAATCACGCCTCAGGCGATATGGGAATCCTCTTTGTCAACAGGACCTAGGTGAGCCCAGTTACTTGACCTTCGATCAAGCTATCTGAGAAGTGGCGTGGGTTCAATCGAAATTGGGAGAGCCAGTGCGCAGGCAGGGACGGAGGGAATATGACGTCCGTAACGCAGCCGGCTTTCATCCAGGAGCTGTGTCAGGCACCGGCCTGCTGCGCGTGGCCGTGGTTCAAGGTGCTAGAGCGCATCACCGTCCGGCGCGTATTCCGAAGCTGCGCATGGTCATGAAGAGCGAAGTTCTGCGAAAGCGAAGATTCACCCGCAAATTCGAAGGCGTACTGGCGCGATGTGGGGCATACTTCGAGCGAGTTTGTCGAAGAGTCCTCTCCCTCCGCCATTGCAGTCCCCAAAAGCATTTGTTTATCAGGCTGAGCAGCTAACCAGTTTGCCAGCCTCATCCGTTCTCGTTCCGTGATTGGTTCGGTCTTACTGGAACGACGAATCACAACATATTCCTTCGGCTGCGGTGACGTCATGAGGCCGTTCGCCATGCTACGCTTCACTGCTGAAGATCGATGTCCGCCATATGAGGCATCGCGCCTGGGCCTGCCGCTCTCCTGTCACCGTTCAAAGAGTTCGATCATTACAAGACCCGTCAAAACGATCCTGCTGATCCCCGGCGCCGCGACGTTTTCCCGCGCGTCGCAGATGGACTGCGCGTTTTGATTCAGTCTGGCTTCCTGCATCAGCGGCGGCTGGCGTCAGTCGTCGAGGAATTGCGGGCTTTGGGCGTCGACAGCCTGGTCGATCTTGGATGTGGCCATGGCGATCTGGTGGCCAGAGTGCTCGACGAACTCGATGTGCCGAAGATCACAGGGATCGACCTTTGCGCAAAGGCGATTGCCGAAGCGCGCAATCGCTTCGCCAACGATAATCGTGCCCACGTTCGATTTGTCGAAGCCGACATTACGGCGCCTTTGCCTTTGCCGGCGCGGCCGGATGCCGCCGTGCTTCTGGAAGTGATCGAGCACCTTCCTGAAAACCGCCTTCGCTTGATGGAGAACGCACTTTTCGGCGATCTGCGCCCCGATCATGTTCTCATCACCACACCCAATTGCGAGTACAATGACCTTCTGGGCGTGCCGCAATGCCGCTACCGACATCCCGATCACAAGTTCGAGTGGGACAGGGCAACGTTCGCTCGATGGGCGAACGCCCTCGCGGCTCGCCATGGATATCTCGTGACGTCGCGGTGTGTTGCCGGTTACCACCCGCGGCTCGGCGGTCCCAGCCATTTCGCACGCTTCAGCCTGGCATCCAAGCCAGCGGCTTCAATCTGAAAATCGCCGATGCATGGCAGCCATGCCGAACTTGGATGTTGCGCCGCAGCACGGTTCGGGGATATGTGAGCGCAATCTCATGGACCCGGTGAAAATCCGGGTGGCTCTTCCGGCCGCCGATCCGCCGGACAACGAAATCAATGCCGACTTGTCGCACGGCCCACCGGGGACCGTTTTTGATTTTGAATTTCCAGGAATAAAATGACGTCCTTGTCCGCTTACCGCGCGCAATGGTTCGGCAATGTGCGCGGTGACCTGCTCGCCGGGCTCGTCGTCGCGCTCGCGCTCATTCCCGAAGCCATCGCCTTTTCCATCATCGCCGGCGTCGATCCGCAGGTCGGCCTTTATGCCTCCTTCTCGATCGCGGTGCTGACAGCCTTCGTCGGCGGCCGACCGGGCATGATCTCGGCCGCGACCGCCGCGACCGCCGTTCTCATGGTCACGCTGGTGCGCGATCACGGGCTTCAATATCTCCTCGCCGCCACGGTGCTCGCCGGTCTCCTGCAGATCGTTGCCGGATTCTTGAAGCTGGGCTCGGTGATGCGCTTCGTCTCGCGCTCGGTGATGACCGGCTTCGTCAACGCGCTCGCGATCCTGATCTTCATGGCGCAGATACCCGAACTCGTCGGCGTGCCGGACCTGACCTATCTCATGGTCGCCGCCGGGCTCGCGATCATCTATCTCTTCCCCTACCTCACCAAGGCGATCCCATCGCCGCTCGTCGCCCTTGTCGTATTGACGGCGGTGACGATCTTCTTCGGGTTCGATCTGCGGACGGTCGGCGATATGGGCGAGTTGCCGTCCACGCTTCCGGTCTTCCTGATCCCGGAAATTCCGTTGAACCTCGATACGCTGCTGATCATCCTGCCCTATTCGGCGGCGGTCGCCGTCGTCGGCCTGCTCGAATCCTTGATGACGGCGCAGATCGTCGACGATCTCACGGACACGCCGTCCAACCGCAACCAGGAATGCATCGGCCAGGGCATCGCCAACACGGCGACCGGCTTCATCGGCGGCATGGCCGGCTGCGCGATGATCGGCCAGTCGATCATCAACGTGAAATCGGGCGGACGCGGACGCTTGTCGTCCTTCGCTGCGGGCGTTTTCCTGCTGTTCATGATCCTCGTTCTCGGCGATCTCGTCAGCCGGATTCCGATGGCGGCATTGGTGGCCATCATGATCATGGTTTCGATCGGCACGTTCTCCTGGTCGTCGATCGTCAACCTGAAGGATCACCCGCGATCCTCCTCCATCGTCATGCTGGCGACGGTCGTGACCGTCGTCGTGACGCACAACCTCGCCTATGGGGTCATCGTCGGTGTGCTTTTGTCCGGCATCTTCTTCGCCTGGAAGATCGCGCAGCTCTTCCGCGTCTCGTCGAGCCTCAGCGCGGACGGGCGTCACCGGACCTATGTCGTCGAGGGCCAGCTCTTCTTCGCCTCGGCCGAGGACTTCATGGCCGCTTTCGATTTCAAGGAAGCCGCCGAGAAAGTCACCATCGACGTTTCGCGCGCGCATATCTGGGACATTTCCAGCGTGGCCGCGCTCGACATGGCGGTGCTGAAGTTCCGCCGCGATGGCGCCGAAGTCGAGATTATCGGCATGAACGCGGCGAGCGAAACCATCGTCGACCGCCTCGCCATCCACGACAAGCCCGGCGCGCTCGACAAGCTGCTGGCGCATTGATGCGCCAGCAGCCGTCGATTTGCCTGACATTCCATGCTCCGGCTAGGTTGCCGGCAGGGAGGACTTCATGACCGAAAAACTCATCGCCCTGGTAGACGGATCGATCTACTCGAAAAGTGTCTGCGAAAACGCGGCCTGGATCGCCAGCCGTACCGGCGCGCCTGTCGAGCTCCTGCACGTCCTCGGGCGCCGCGAAACGGCAAGTTCCGACCTGTCGGGTTCGATCGCGCTTGGCGCGAGGACGGCACTGCTGGAGGAATTGTCCACGCTGGACGAACAGCGATCCAAACTGGCGCAGAAGCGTGGACGGGCCATACTCGAAGATGCCGAGGCGGTCCTGCGTGCCGCCGGAGTGGAGAACGTCACCTCGCGCCTTCGCCATGGCGACCTGCTGGAAACGGTTGCCGAGGCCGAGCCGGGCTCGCGCGGCATCGTCATCGGCAAGCGTGGCGAGGCGGCGGATTTCGCTAAACTCCATATCGGCTCGAATCTCGAACGCATCGCTCGCTCGGCGACGAGGCCCGTCTTCGTGGCGGCCCGGGCCTTCAGGCCGATCGAGAAGATGCTGGTCGCCTATGACGGAGGACCGAGCGCGATGAAAGCGGTGGACCATATCGCCCGCGCGCCGCTCATTTCTGGACTCGACGTCCGGCTGTTGAGCGTTGGAAGCGAGAATGCCGATCTGCGGCGACGCCTCGAGGACGCGCAGGCGACACTCAAGGCCGGCGGGCATCAGGCTTCGATCGAGATCGCACCCGGCCAGGCGGAGAAAGTCATCTCGGACGTCGTCGAACGCGACGGCATAGACCTTCTCGTCATGGGAGCTTACGGCCATTCGCGCATTCGCGCGATGATCATCGGCTCGACCACGGCCCAGATGATGCAATCCTGCAAGATCCCTGTCGTCCTGTTCAGGTAATCCGATGGAGCCCGATCCGCAGGGTCTGGAAAACAGGTTTCGCCCCTTGATCGAGGCGGAACTTGTCGACCTTCGACGACAGTCCACGGCGACGGACGCCGACCGTCGCCCCGTTGAACTCGATCAGCAGTCGGTCGGGCGTCTTTCGCGCATGGACTCGCTTCAGGTGCAGGCCATGGCGAAGGCGGTCGAACAACGCCGCAAGGCGCGTATCGTCGCCCTCGATCAGGCATTGCGCCGCATGGCGGACGACGACTACGGGTTCTGCGCGGATTGCGGTGAGTTCATCGGCACACGCCGCTTGGAAATAGACCCGGCTGCGCCGAAATGTGTCAGATGCGCTTGAACCAATTGCCTTCTCAAGCGGTCGACGTATCGCGCAGGGCAGAATCGGGTCAGGCGTTGCGCGCGATGATCCGACGGCTGACCAGGAGCATCAGACCGCAAGCTGCAAAACAATAGATGCCCATCGCCGCGACCTGTGCCGGATAGGAAACGCCGGTGTCGATGAGATAGCCCGTCAATCCCGGACCGGCCGACGTCGCGAAGACCAGGATGGCGATCACGACCGATCGCACCGCTCCAAGATGGCGCGTGCCGTACATCTCCGGCCAGACCGACCCCATCAGCGTGCTCGAAAAGCCGTATGACACACCAAGGAGGAGCATGAAGACAAGCCCGGCGATCTGCATCTGCCAGAATGCGAGAACGAGGCAGGACAACCCTAAAGGGATCAGGAAGATCGGCAGAAGGCGGACTGCGGTGAACCGGTCGATCAAATGGCCGCTGATAAGGGAGAAAGCCACGGTCATCGCTGACATTGCGACGAAATATCCGGCGAAGGCCGTCAGTGACCACCCGCGCAATTCCACCAGGTAGACCTGGTGAAAGAAGATGGTCGTTCCGATGAAACCGGGTGCGACAACGCCGAGGCATGTCAGCCAGAACAATGGATCGCGCAGGACTTCGGCGCGCGTCCAGTCCTTTGCCGCACTCCTTTTCGGCACGCCGTCGCTGGACCGCGGCAGACGCTCGACCCGCATCAGGCCGAAGATGGCCGGCAACCCGATCAACAGCAGGAATGCCGCCGCCATCAGCCATGTCCCGCGCCACCCGACCATGGCAGAGGTCGCGACGAAGAGCACCGGCAGGATCGCTTCCCCCGCCTGATGACCGATCACCGTCATCGACATCGCCCGCCCGCGTTGAGCCGCGTACCAACGGCCGATGGCGGTCAAGGCGTTGTGAGTCATCATTCCCTGGCCGAGAAGCCGCAATGCATAGATCACCAGCACCAGGACGATGACCGACCCTGAAAACGCCATGGCGGCCGCGGCAAGCGCGAGAAGCGGGATGTTCACGCACGCGACAGTGGCCGCCGGGTAGCGATCGACCGTCTTGCCGATCAGCGGCAGGGTGAGCGCGCTCGCGAAAGTCGCCAGCATGTAGATGCCGCCGAACTCACCATGCGAGAGGCCGTATTCTGAACGGATGCCGCCGGACGACAGCGCGATGAAGAAGGTCTGGCCGAAACTGGAGAAGAAGGTGAGCAGGAACGCGCCGCCCAGCCAGCGGCGGTTCTCCGAAAGGAATTGGAGGAAGGGCATTTCCGTCTCGCTGTCACGGGGGTCGGCCCTGCCTAGACCCGTCTCGACCGAGTTACAACTCGCCAGAAACCGATCGTGGGCGTACCAGGCCAGGCGGAGCTGTTTTCGCGAATGCCTCTTGCGCTTTGCGACAAGATCAATGTGGGTGATGCAAACGCGTGCATCGGACATCAACAGGTCTTGAATCGGTGCAGCCCATGTCAGGCAACCCGCCTTGCCAAGGGATATGGGCAATTCGGAACCTGCCGTCGCCCGCTGCGTTCCCGAACAGGGAAGTATTGCAACAATATCCGCATGACCATCGAAGGGAGAAGCGATGAAACGCCTGATAACCGCCGTCGCGGTTGGATGCGCCATGACAGTCACGTCGGCTGCTCATGCCCAAACCCCACCCAACGTGCTGGTCGTCGGCCAGATCGCCGAACCGCAGTCGCTCGATCCGCATGTCGCGACCGCCACCAACGATTTCCGCATTCTCATGAACGTCTATGAAGGGCTGGTGCGCTTCGCGGACGGAACGCTGGAGGTCGAGCCGGCCTTGGCGGAGAGCTGGGAGATTTCGGATGACGGGCTGTCCTACACGTTTCAGCTTCGCGAGGGCGTCACCTTCCATGACGGCACGCCGTTCAATGCCGAAGCGGTGAAGTTCAATTTCGAGCGAATGCTGGACGAGGCGCATCCGTTTCACGATACGGGACCGTTCCCGCTCTCGTTCAACTTCTCCGCAGTCGAAGACGTGACGGCAGTCGATGACACGACGGTCGAGTTCACGCTCAGCGAGCCGTTCGCGCCGTTCCTCTCCAATCTCGCTTATCCCACCGGGCTGATCGTTTCGCCGGCCGCCGTCGAGCAGTTCGGCGAGGACTACGGGCGCAATCCGTCCGGCACCGGGCCGTTCCGCTTTGCCGAATGGCTGGCGAACCAGCGCGTCGTCATCGCGGCGAATCCCGACTATTGGGATGGGCCTCCCGCGCTCGAAGCGGTTGTCTTCCGCCCGATCACCGACGCCAATACGCGCATGGCCGAAATGCTGGCGGGCGGTCTCGACATAATGGTCGAGGCGCCGCCGGATTCCATCGCCCAGTTCCGCGACGCGCCGGATTTCACCGTTCACGAGCAGGCCGGACCGCATGTCTGGTATCTCATCCTCAACATGAAGGAGGGGCCGTTCGAAAACCAGGCGGTGCGGCAGGCGGTCAATTTCGCCGTCGACAAGGAAGCGCTGGTCAACGACGTGCTTCAGGGAACGGCCGAGATATCCGCAGGCCCCGTTCCGCCGGCTTTCGCATGGGCCTACAATGAAGAGGTCGAGCCCTACCCCTACGATCCCGACCGCGCCCGTGAGTTGCTGGAGGAAGGCGGCTATGATGGCGAGGAAATCGTCTTCTACGTAACCGAGGGTGGTTCGGGTATGCTCGATCCGGTCGCTATGGGGACCGCGATCCAGGCTGATCTTGCCGCCGTCGGCATGAATGTTCGCATTGAAACCTATGAATGGAACACCTTTCTGGGCCAGGTGAACCCCGGCCTCGAAGGAAAGGCGCAGATGGCGCAGATGGCATGGATGACCAACGATCCGGACACGCTGCCCTTCCTGACCCTGCGCACGGCCGCATGGCCGGAGGAAGGCGGCTTCAATTCGGGCTACTATTCCAACCCGGATGTCGACGAGATGCTCGACGAGGCCCGCCGGACAACCGATCCCGAAGAGCGCGCGTCTCTTTATCGTGACGTGCAGGAGATCGTCCATGAGGAGGCCCCCTGGCTGTTCGTGGCCAACTGGGTGCAGGGCGCCGTCACCACGGCCAATATCGAAGGGTTCTCGCTGCAGCCGTCCTTCTTCCTGATGCTCAAGAACGTGGTGAAGAACTGATGGGCCCGGCCCGCTTTGCCAGTTTGGCGAAAGCGGGCCGGACCGGATGTTCGCGAGCATGGCGGCTTACGTAGCAAAACGACTTCTGGCGGTGATTCCCGTGCTCTTCGGGCTGTCGATCATCGTCTTCCTGATGATGGCGCTGATACCGGGCGATCCGGCGACGGCGATCCTAGGCAACTACGCGACGCCGGAAAACGTTGCCCGGCTGAACGCGCAGCTCGGCCTCGATGAGCCGCTGCCCCGGCAATATCTGATCTGGCTCGGAAATCTCCTCCAAGGCGATCTGGGCCGGTCCTTCGCGCTCAACCGCCCGGTCCTCGATGAGGTGATGGAGCGCTTTTCGGCGACGCTCGTCCTCGCGGGGGCGGCGCTCCTGTTGTGCTCCGTTCTGGGCCTGTTCGCAGGCATCGTCTCCGCCGTAAACCAGTTCGGCTGGACCGACCGCATCATCACCCTTTTCGTGCTGATCGGCATCTCGACACCGTCTTTCTTTCTCGGCCTGATGCTCATCCTCGGCTTCGCGGTGAACCTGCGCTGGTTTCCGCCAAGCGGCATGTACGCGATCTATGGCGGCGGCGACCTTCCCGACCTTCTCTACCATCTGGTCCTGCCGGCGATGACGCTGGCGGCGGTCGCGACCGGTGCGATCGCGCGCCTGACACGCACCGCGATGCTCGAAGTGCTGCGGCAGGATTTCATTCGCACCGCGCGCGCCAAAGGCGTCAGCGAGCGCCGCGTCATCTGTATCCACGCCTTCAAGGCCGCGCTCGTCGGCGTCATTCCGGTGATCGGCATTCAGGCGGGCTTCGTGCTGGGAGGGGCGGTCTATATCGAGACCGTGTTCCAGTGGCCGGGCATCGGCGCGATGCTGGTCAACGCGATCTCGACCCGAGACATCCTGCTCGTGCAGGGCGGCGTACTGGTGGTCGCCGCAAGCTACGTGCTCTTCAATCTCGCGGCCGACGTGGCCCAGTCGCTTCTTGATCCGAGGCTGAGGCGATGAGCGCGGTGACCTCGGCCCGTCGCGCCTCCGGCCGCCCCGATGCGATCCGGTTGATGCTGAACAACAGGCTGTCGGCTGGCGGTCTTGTCGTCCTCGTCGCGATGGTGGCGCTGGCACTGCTCGCACCGCTGCTGCCCTTTCACGATCCGAACGCCACCTCGCCCGCCGACCGGCTGCTGCGGCCCCTGTCAGAAGGTCATCTGCTCGGCACGGACGCACTCGGAAGGGACATCCTGTCCCGGCTGGTCTGGGGGCTGCGGGTCAGTCTCGCGGTGGGGCTGTCGGCAACGCTGATCGCCGCCATGGTCGGTTCGGCGGTCGGTCTTGTCGCCGGCTATGCGGGCGGGCGGATCGACAATCTGCTGATGCGTGGCATCGACATGCTGATGGCGTTTCCCTACATCCTTTTGGCGCTGGCCATCGTCGCCGTTCTCGGGCCAGGGCTGATCAACGCGCTTTACGCGATTGCCGTGGTCAACATCCCGTTTTTCGCCCGCAACATACGCGGCGTCACGCTCGGCCTCGCGCGGCGCGACTTCGTGGATGCGGCTCGGCTGTCGGGAAAGAGCCATGCGCGCATCCTCGCCACCGAGATCCTGCCGAACGTCGCCCCCGTCATCGTCGTCACCATGTCGACCACGGTCGGCTGGATGATCCTCGAGACTGCGGGGCTCTCCTTTCTAGGGCTTGGCGCGCAACCGCCGCAGGCCGATCTCGGCTCCATGCTGGGCGATGGCCGCCGGGTGCTGTTCAACGCGCCGCACGTCGGCTTGATTCCAGGCATCGTCATCTTCCTGCTGGTGATGAGCATCAACCTGTTCGGAGACGGCGTAAGGGACGTACTCGACCCGCGTCTGAAGTCGGGCGCGCTGACGCGGCCGATGGGACGCACGGCGATAGACCATGCGGCAACGCAACCACAAGCCGGGCAGTCCGCAAACGTGCTCGACATGTCAGGTCTGAAGGCGCAGTTCCATGTTGGATCGCGCGTCTTCCACGCGGTGGACGGCGTGGACGTATCGATTGCGCCAGGCGAGGTGCTTGGCATCGTCGGTGAATCGGGTTCCGGCAAGTCCGTGACGGCCATGGCGATCATGGGTCTCGTGCCGACGCCGCCGGGCCGCATCGCCGGCGGTGCGATCCAGCTAAACGGCGAGGATCTGCTTGCAGCCACCGACGAACGCATCCGCCAGTTGCGTGGCGGCGCGGTCAGTCATGTCTTCCAGGACCCGCTTTCCACGCTTCACCCGCTGTTCACGGTCGGCGACCAGATTGTCGAAGCGATCCGCGCCCACCAGCCGATCAGTCACCGGAAGGCGCGCGAACGGGCAGGGGAACTGCTGGCGCTGGTGCGCATCCCGAATGCGCAAAGCCGGCTCGACGCCTATCCGCACGAATTGTCGGGAGGGATGCGCCAGCGCGTGGTCATCGCCATGGCGCTCGCGAACGATGCCGAACTGCTCATCGCCGACGAGCCGACGACGGCGCTCGACGTGACAGTCCAGGCGCAGATATTGGCGCTGATGAACCGGCTTCGCCACGATAAGGGCGCATCGATCCTGTTCATCACCCACGATTTCGGCGTGGTCTCGGCAATCTGCGACCGCGTGGCCGTGATGTATGCCGGCCGTATCGTCGAAACCGGCGCCACAGGGCAGGTTCTGGACGATCCGGCGCATCCCTATACGCGCAAGCTCATCGATTGCGTGCCCGTGCTGGGCGAATCGGGGCGCAGGCTGGAAGCCATCGAAGGCTTGCCGCCCTCGGCAGACGATCTGCCGGACGGATGCGCTTTCGAACCCCGCTGCCCCTACGCTCAACCTGCTTGCCGCAAGGATGACGTTCCCCTGTTCGACATCGGGAACAGTCGCGGCGCCCGCTGCCTCTTTCCTCTCGCCGGGCACGCATCATGACCGCGCCCCTCATGCAGATCGATGCTGTCGAACGCGTCTTCGGCGGTTGCCGCACGCTGTTCGGCCGTGACAAGCCCGGTGTCCATGCCGTGCAGAACGTGTCGCTGGACATACAGCCCGGCGAGACATTGGGCATCGTCGGCGAATCCGGCTGCGGAAAATCGACCCTGGCGCGCATTCTCGTCGGACTGGACACTCCGACGAGCGGGACGGTCCGCTTCAAGGGCGAGGACGTTGCCGCGATCGCGCGGAAGGATTTCAACCGCATCGCACGGCGCATCCAGTATGTGTTTCAGGACCCGGTCTCCTCGCTCAACCCGCGCAAGACCGTCCGCGCCACCCTCGAAGCGCCGCTGAAGCGACTGCGCGGGTTGGGGCGCATGGCGCGCGAGGAGAGGCTGAAGGAATTGCTCGACGCGGTGAACCTGCGGACCGAATCCCTGGAACGCTATCCGCATGAATTTTCCGGCGGGCAGGCGCAGCGCATCGGCATCGCTCGCGCTCTGGCCGCCGACCCGGACCTGATCGTTCTCGACGAGCCCGTTTCCGCGCTCGACGTATCCGTGCAGGCTCAGGTGCTCAATTTGCTCGAAGACCTAAAGGATCGCTTCGGCCTGACCTACGTTTTCATCAGCCATGACCTGTCGGTGGTGGAAAGCGTCAGCGACCGCGTCGCGGTGATGTATTTCGGGCGCATTGCCGAGATCGGCCCCTCGCGCTCGATCTTTGCCGATCCGCACCATCATTACACGAAGCTTCTTCTGGACTCCGCGCCCGTCCCCGGCCGGCCGCTCCACCCGCCGGAGAGCGCGGAAGGCGATCTTCCCGACCCCTATAACCCGCCGAAGGGCTGCGCCTTTGCCGCACGCTGCCCGGCGGCCGACGATCTTTGCCGCTCGCGACAGCCGGGCCTCGATGCCGTGGCAGCGAACGAAGTGCATTCGGCGGCTTGTTTCCATCCGCCAGCAGCAGCAGTCGCGCCCCGGAACGCAACGACGTGAGTCCTGGGTGTTCTTGCCGGCCTTTGCCAGGCCTGTAGGCGTGGACCTTTCGCGCATGGCCGAGGGACACGCACGCCTCGCACCAGCTTCGAGGCGAAGAATGGCTGCAACACAGGCCGTCCGGCTGCCGCCCGGCCATCAAATTAACCAGTTGTTAACCATTCTTGCCTACACCGAAACAACCGAAAATTAACCAAGATGACCAACGTGTTAACCCAAGCCCGGCCGATCCGCCTCAAGGGGCGCTCCTTTCTTGCGCTGGTACTGACCCCGGAGCTTCCCTTCGAAGACTGGGTGGTCCGGCTCGACGATCTGGCCGCGCGTTCGGCGGGTTTCTTCCTTCGCCGGCCGATCGTTCTCGACGTCAGCGGCCTTCCGATCGACCGCGCGCAACTGCGCGAGATGGTCGAGATGCTGGCGACGCGCAACGTGCGGATCATGGGCATCGAGGGAGCGCGACCGTCCTGGCTCGATTCGGGCCTGCCGCCTGCGTTGACCGACGGCCGTCCCGCCTCCGACATCGAGGCGCCGGCCGCCGAGGCCGAAGCGGCGCCAGCCGAAGATGATGCCGGCGAGGCCGCTCCGGATGCGGTCGCACACGATTTCAAGGCGGCGCCGTCGCTGATGGTGACCCAGCCGGTGCGCTCGGGCCAGTCCGTCATCTTTCCGGAAGGCGACGTGACGATCGTCGGTTCGGTCGCATCGGGCGCGGAGATCGTCGCCGGCGGATCGATCCACGTCTACGGCACGCTGCGCGGCAGGGCGATGGCCGGCACGATGGGCAACGCGTCGGCGCGCATCTTCTGCCGCAAGCTGGAGGCCGAGCTGATCGCGATCGACGGCTTCTACAAGACGGCGGAAGACATGGAGCCGGGACTGCGCGGTCGCGCGGTGCAGATCTGGCTTGAGGGAGACAAGATCGTGGCGGGAACACTGGGCTGAGGCGATGGAACAGGAGAGGTCAATGGGCAAGGTTATCGTGGTGACATCGGGCAAGGGAGGCGTCGGCAAGACCACGTCGACCGCAGCTCTCGGGGCGGCTCTGGCGCAGGGCGGCGCCAAGGTCGTGGTGGTCGATTTCGACGTCGGCCTGCGTAATCTCGATCTGGTGATGGGCGCCGAGCGGCGCGTCGTCTACGATCTGGTCAACGTCATCCAGGGCGACGCGAAGCTGACGCAGGCGCTGATCCGTGACAAGCGGCTCCAGACGCTCTATCTGCTGCCCGCCTCGCAGACGCGCGACAAGGACAATCTGACGCCCGAGGGCGTCGAGAAGGTCATCGCCGCCCTGCGCAAGAATTTCGACTGGGTGATCTGCGACAGCCCCGCCGGCATCGAGCGCGGCGCTACGCTCGCCATGCGCCATGCCGACATCGCCATCGTCGTGACCAATCCGGAAGTGTCCTCGGTGCGTGATTCGGACCGCATCATCGGCCTGCTCGATTCCAAGACGGTCAAGGCCGAGCGCGGCGAGCAGATGGACAAGCACCTGCTTCTGACGCGCTACGATCCGGCGCGCGCCGAGCGCGGCGACATGCTCAAGGTCGACGACGTGCTCGAAATCCTGTCGATCCCGTTGCTCGGCATCATCCCCGAAAGCATGGACGTTCTCAGGGCGTCCAATGTCGGCGCGCCGGTCACGCTTTCCGACGATCGCAGCGCACCCGCTCTCGCCTATTTCGACGCCGCGCGCAGGCTGAACGGCGAAACCATTCCGGTCACCGTTCCAGGTGAAAAGCGCGGCTTCTTCGGCAAGTTCTTCGGAAGGAAGGCGGCATGAGCATTTTCCGTTTCTTTTCAAAACCCAGCTCCGCGCCCGCCGCGCGTGAACGCTTGCAGGTTTTGCTCGCCCATGAGCGCGCGTCGGCGGGCGATTCGGAGCTGGTCACCGTGCTCCGCGACGAGATTCTCGCCGTCATCGCCAAACATATGCAGATCGACAGCGACAAGGTGAACGTCACCATGGAGCGCGGACCGCAGATGTCGACGCTCGCGGTCGATGTCGAAATCCCCTTCGATGCCGTGAAAAAGAAGAAGAAGGCGGCCTGACGGCCGTCGACAGAACGCAACGCCTTGATCGACAGGAGAGAAGAGTATGACCCGACTGCAACTCCTCGAACGGCTGAAGTCGCTGCAGCAGATGCCTCCGCACCACAAGCGCGACATCACCACCGTCAGCGCGATGCTTTCCACCGCGGCGCTCGCAAGGCATGTGGAGCTTTGCGAAATCGCCGCCGGCGCCACACCGCTTGCCGCCGGGCGGTCCGAGACGGCGGCCCACGGATCAAGCCTGAGGGCCTGATCCCGCTGAATTCCCGAAACCGGCGGCCGCCTCCAGGGCGGCCGTTTTTTCTTGCAGCCTGTGCCGTCGGTTGTCGGATCGCAAACGCCCCCGGTCAGGCCTGACCGACCGCCAGACGCGCAGCGGCAAGGTCGAGCAGCGAAAACCCGGCCGACTTGAAGAATGTGATCTCTTCATCCGAAGCACGCCCGGAATGCTTTCCGGCCGCAAGTTCGGCAAGATCGGCCTTGATGTCCGCCTCAAGGATCAGCCCCGCCGCCAAAGGCTGCGCCAGGTCGCCGGCCTTCATCGCGCCGGGCCGGAAATCGACGAATAGGCTCGCCTTTTCCACAAGCGCGTCGTCGCTTTCGCGCATGTCGTCCTTGAACGCACCGATCAGGTCGACATGAGTGCCCGGCTTCACATGCGCGCCCAGGATCAGCGGCGCGGTCGAACTCGTCACCGACGAGATCACGTCCGCCGTGCCGGCGGCAGCCGCAAGATCGCCCGCGACATGCGCGACGATCCCCTGCGCGGAGAGCGCGGCGACGACCGCCTCTGCTTTCCCGGCACTGCGGCCGTAAATCTCGATCCGCTCATAGGACCTGACGCTCGCATGGGCGGCGGCGACCTTTGCGGAAAGCTGGCCGGTGCCGACGACGAGCAAGCGCTTGGCGTCCGGCCGCGCCAGAAAGCGCGCGGCAAGCGCGGATGAGGCCGCCGTGCGGCGCGCGGTCAGTTCGTCGCCCTCGATGACGGCCAGCAACCGCCCGTCCGCGCCGGAGAACAGCGCGTAGCTGGCATTGATCGTCGACATTCCCTTCGCCCCGTTTTCGGGGAAGAAGGTGACGAGCTTGACGCCGAGCGATTCGCCCTCCACCCAGGCCGGCATGACGAGCAGGTTCGACGTGCCGCCGCCCGGCATCGGGATCGAGATGTTCGAGCGTTCCGGCGATGTCACGCGGCCGGCCTCGAGTTCGGTCTCGATCGCGCCGATCAGTTCGGGCCAGCCCAGCCGTTCCGCAAGCTCATGTTCGCCGATCATCTTCATCTGGTTTTCCTCTGGCTTCTGTCCACCCGTTCAACGACGGCTTGGAGAAGCACGTCAAGTCCCGGCAAAGGATGCAAGCCATGAAAGCGGAACAGATACGCCGAAAAGACGAGCGAGCGCTGCGCGCCGCTCGAAATCGTTGCCGCTCCCGGTTTCCCTCAGATGTATTTCAGGCCCTTGGCGGCAAGCTTTTCGCGCATCTTGTAGATGTCGAGGCCAAGCTCGCCTGCGGCCATGCGGGTGCGCTTCTCGTCCTCCGCTGCAACGCGCGCCTCGGCCTTGTCGGCGATCTCGCCCGCAGTCTCCCGCCGCACCACGCACACCCCGTCATCGTCGGCGACGATCACGTCGCCCGGATGAACCAGCGCGCCGGCACAGACCACCGGCACGTTGACCGACCCGAGCGTTTCCTTGACGGTCCCTTGCGCGAAGATCGCTTTCGACCAGACCGGGAACCGCATCGCGGTCAAATCCGAAACGTCGCGCACGCCCGCATCGATGACGAGGCCGCGGCAGCCGCGCGCAAGCGCGGAAGTTGCAAGAAGATCCCCGAAATAGCCGTCTTCGCACGGGCTCGTCGGTGCAAGAATCAGGATGTCGCCGGCCTGCAACTGCTCGATTGCCACATGGATCATCCAGTTGTCGCCGGGCGGGGCAGAGATGGTCACGGCGCTTCCCGCGATCCGCGCGCCGCGATAGATCGGGCGCATATGGCTGGCGAGAAGCCCGGTCCGGCCCTGTGCCTCATGCACGGTGGCGACGCCGCAGGCGGCCAGCCGCTCGATGACGCTTGCCTGCGCCCGCTCGATGTTCCGTACGACGACGCCCATCACACCCGCTCCATTCGATCCGGACCTAGAGATGCGCCGCAAGATGCGCTTGCTCAACGAAATAATCGGCCGATCGGCATAAGCATCATAGATCGCCGACCGTCAGCGCGATCCGGTCGGCGGCGAACCGGCTGCGCGAAACCTGGATCGGACGCCCGTCATGCGCGTTCACCGCCTCGACCATCAGCACCGGCGCGCCCTCGGCGAGCCGCAGCGCCTCGGCGTCGCGCGACGACGCCCGGCGCGCGGTGATCCGGGTCGATGCGCGGACGTAGTCGCCCATTCCGACCGCCGCGAGCGACTTCGAGATCGATCCCGTCCCACGCAGCAGAGAGCCGATATCGGGAACGCGCGCGGCCTCGAACCAGTGTGTGGCCACCGAGACCGGAACCTGGTCGGCAAAGCCGATCGTGTCGAGCCGCACGAGTTCAACCCCTTGCTCGACGCCAAGCGAGCCAGCCAGCTTCTGGCCGGCGGCTTCCCGCGTCTCGTCGAGAACGAGCGTCTTCAAGTCGCTCGCCTGTCCGTCCAGCCCTTCGGAAAAGCGTGTGCGCTGACCGATCGGATAGGAAAGCCGATTCTGCGCCGCGATGAACGTCCCCCGCCCCTGCTCGCTGCGCAACAGCCCCTCGCGCACCAGGCCCGCAATCGCAGCCCGCAGCGTGTGACGGTTGATCCCGAAGCGGAGTGCAAGTTCGGCCTCCGCCGGCAACCGCTGCGTTTCCGCGAAGTCGCCGCCGTCGATCATGTCGCGCAGCCGGTCCGCCGCCTGCCGCCACATTGCGACGCCACCAGCCCGCCGGATCGTGCCATCCATCGAATTCTTCTCCCGTCATCGGGTCGTCACGAAACGCCCTTAATTGACCTGATCATACGGTTGTCTAGAAAACCAGACAAGTGGAGAGTCGCCTTGCAGGAGAATGTTGTCGACCAGAGCGAGCGGCGTCGGCTGATGGCCATTGTCGCTCGTGCGCCACGCGCGGCCATCGAAGAGGCGCTTGGCGCATTCGGCCCGCTGCCTCCGCATCGGCAAATGCGCAAGCCGCAGACCGGCCTTGTGACCCTGCGCGGAAGGATCGGCGGCGGCGGCGCGGTCTTCAATCTCGGCGAGGCGACGGTGACCCGCGCTTCGGTCAGGCTCGATACGGGAGAGATCGGCCATGCCTATGCGCTCGGCCGCGACGCGGAGAAAGCGCGGCTGTCGGCGCTGATCGACGCCGCCTTCCAGAACCCGGCGCTCAACGGCCGGCTCGTCGTGACGGTCTTCGAGCCGCTTGCCCGCGGCGAAGCCGAAGCAGACCGGCAAAAGGCCGAGGAAACCGCTGCGACCAAAGTCGATTTTTTCACCCTGGTCCGTGGAGAGGATTGATGACAGCCCACATAACGGCCCTCGACGGCGGCTTTTCCGATCCGGTCTTCGATGCGCAGGCGATCTTCCGTGCGGTGATGGATGCAATGGCCGAACCCGGCACGAGGCGACCGGTCAAGCCGCATACCGCCCCGCCCAAACCATTGACGTCGGCCGTCGGCGCCATCGCGCTGACGCTGTGCGATCAGGACACGACGCTCTGGCTCGATCCAGCGCTGAGGACAGATGACGTCATCGCATGGCTTCGCTATCAGACCGGAGCGGCCATCACGGACAACGCGGCAAACGCCCAGTTCGCTTTCGTCGCCGATCCGGCTTCGATGCCGCCGCTCGAAACGTTCGCGCAAGGGAGCCAGACCTATCCCGACCGCTCCACGACCATCGTTCTGATCGTGGACACGCTCGACGGTGAAGGGTCGATCGCGCTTGAAGGCCCCGGCATCGAAACCCGCGCCAGTCTCGCGCCGGGCGCTTTGCCGAGCGTGTTTCGTGCCCAGTGGCTTGAGAACGCAGCGCGCTTCCCGCGCGGCGTCGACCTGATTTTCGCCGCGACCGATGCAATTGCCTGCCTGCCGCGCACCACGCGCATCGTCGACCCCGTGGAGGCCTGAGCCATGTATGTTGCCGTCAAGGGCGGAGAAACCGCAATCCGCAACGCCCATCGCCTGCTCGCCGACCGGCGCCGGGGCGATCCCGCCGTTCCGGCCCTCCATCTGTCGCAGATCGTCGAGCAACTTGCGCTCGGCGTCGACCGCGTCATGGCCGAGGGCGCGCTTTACGACCGTGAACTCGCCGGCCTTGCGCTGATGCAGGCGCGCGGCGACATGATCGAGGCGATCTTTCTCGTGCGCGCCTACCGCACGACCCTCCAGCGCTTCGGCTATTCGCTTGCCGTCGACACCGGCGCGATGACGATCGAGCGCCGTGTTTCGGCGACCTTCAAGGATCTGCCCGGCGGGCAGGTGCTGGGTCCGACCTTCGACTACACGCACCGCCTTCTCGAACCCGAACTCGCCGAGGGCGGCCAGCCGCCGGCACCCGAGCGCCGCGCCGCGCCGGGCAACGCTTCTCCGCGCGTCACCGACCTTCTCGGCCATGACGGCCTCATCGAGGCTGACGGAACCGGCGACGGTGAGGTGGCCGACATCACCCGCACGCCGATGGAGTTTCCACTGCCGCGCGACGGGCGCCTTCAGGCGCTTTCGCGCGGCGACGAGGGTTTTCTCCTTGCCCTCGCCTATTCGACCCAACGTGGCTATGCCCGCTCTCACCCCTTCGTCGGCGAAATCCGCATCGGCGAGGTGGAAGTCGAGCTCGACGTTCCTGAACTGCCCTTCCCCGCGCCGCTCGGCCGGGTCCGGCTGACCGAGTGCCAGATGGTCAACCAGTTCAAGGGCTCGGCCAAGGCCGCGCCGCAGTTCACCCGCGGCTACGGCCTCGTCTTCGGCCAGTCGGAGCGCAAGGCGATGGCGATGGCGCTGTGCGACCGGGCGCTGCGCGCGGCCGAATTCGGCGAGGACATCGTAGCTCCCGCGCAGGACGAGGAATTCGTGATCTCGCATTCCGACAACGTCCAGGCGACCGGCTTCGTCGAGCATCTGAAGCTGCCGCATTACGTGGATTTCCAGGCCGAACTCGACCTCGTGCGCCGGATGCGCGCCGAACAAGGCGAGGCAGACGACATGAAGGAGGCGGCCGAATGAATGCGTTGACCGGCTCGATCGCGAATTACAACTTCGCCTATCTGGACGAGCAGACCAAGCGCATGATCCGCCGCGCGATCCTGAAGGCGATCGCCATACCCGGCTACCAGGTGCCTTTCGCCTCGAGGGAGATGCCGATGCCCTATGGTTGGGGCACCGGCGGCGTTCAGGTAACGGCAGCGATCATCGGTCCGGACGATGTGCTGAAGGTCATCGACCAGGGCGCCGACGACACCACCAACGCCGTCTCGATCCGCGCCTTCTTCCAGAAGGTGGCAAACGTGGCGGCAACGACGCACACCGCCGATGCCACCATTATCCAGACCCGTCACCGCATTCCCGAACAGCCGCTGAGTGCGGGACAGACCCTCGTCTATCAGGTGCCGATCCCCGAGCCGCTGCGCTTTCTGGAACCGCGCGAGACGGAAACGCGCAAGATGCACGCGCTGGAGGAATACGGGCTGATGCACGTCAAGCTCTACGAGGACATCGCCACCCACGGCCGCATCGCCACGACCTACGCCTACCCGGTCAAGGTCGAGGGCCGCTACGTGATGGACCCTTCGCCGACGCCGAAATTCGACAATCCCAAGATGCACATGTCGCCCGCGCTCCAGCTCTTCGGCGCCGGCCGCGAAAAGCGCATCTACGCGCTGCCGCCCTTCACGCGGGTCGAAAGCCTCGATTTCGACGACCACCCCTTCGCCGTCCAGACCTTCGACAGGCCCTGCGCGCTCTGCGGCGCCGAGGGCGTCTATCTCGACGAAGTCATCCTCGACGATCGCGGCGGCCACATGTTCGTCTGCTCCGACACCGACCATTGCGAAACCCGGCAGGCCGATGGCCGTCGCGGCGAACTGGCAGGAGACCCGACCCATGGATGAGCCCCTCCTGCGCGTCGCCGACCTCTCGAAGTCCTACGGCCCGCGCATCGGCTGCGAAGACGTCTCTTTCGAGTTGTGGCCCGGCGAGGTGCTGGCGGTCGTCGGCGAATCCGGCTCCGGCAAGACGACGATGCTCAACGCCGTTTCGACCCGGCTCGAACCGACCGCAGGCACCGTTTCCTACCGGATGCGCGACGGCGAGTTTCGCGACGTCTTCGCCATGAGCGAGGCCGAGCGGCGCTTCCTGATGCGCACCGATTGGGGCTTCGTCCACCAGAACCCGGCCGACGGACTGCGCATGTCGGTCTCCGCCGGCGCCAATGTCGGCGAGCGCCTGATGGCCGTCGGGGACCGGCATTACGGCAACATCCGCTCATCCGCCATCGACTGGCTCGGTCGCGTCGAGATCGCCGAGGACCGCATCGACGACCAGCCGCGCGCCTTTTCCGGTGGAATGCGTCAGCGATTGCAGATCGCCCGCAATCTCGTGACTCGCCCACGCCTGATCTTCATGGACGAGCCGACCGGCGGTCTCGACGTGTCGGTCCAGGCCCGGCTCCTCGACCTGTTGCGCGGCCTCGTTTCCGACATGGGCCTCGCCGCCATCGTCGTCACCCACGACCTTGCCGTCGCGCGCCTTCTGTCGCACCGCATGATGGTTATGAAGGACGGCCGCGTCATCGAGCACGGGCTGACCGACCGCGTTCTCGACGACCCCCGCGCGCCCTACACGCAGCTTCTCGTCTCGTCCATCTTGCAGGTTTGATCATGCAGCCCCTCACCGTCGCCGGTCTTGCCAAATCCTTCACAATGCACCTGCGTGGCGGCGTTTGCCTTCCTGTGGTGGAAAACGTCTCCTTCTCGCTCGACGCCGGCGAATGCGCCGTCCTCGCCGGGCCATCGGGCGTCGGCAAGAGTTCCATTCTCAAGATGCTTTACGGCAATTACGCCGTCGACGCCGGCTCGATCCGCATCGTCCATGGCGGCGACGCGATCGATCTTGCCGGCGCCTCGCCGCGCGAGATACTCGCCGTCCGGCGCGATACGCTCGGCTATGTCAGCCAGTTCCTGCGCGTCGTGCCGCGCGTCGCGGCGCTCGATGTTGTGGCCGAACCGCTGGTCTCACGCGGCACTCCGGCGAACGATGCCCGTGACAAGGCGGCTGCCTTTCTCGCCCGCCTCAACCTTCCTGAACGTCTGTGGCGCCTGCCACCGGCGACCTTCTCCGGCGGCGAGCAGCAGCGCGTCAACATCGCGCGCGGTTTCGTCACCGACCATCCGGTGCTCCTCCTCGACGAGCCGACCGCCTCGCTCGACGCGGCGAACCGCGCGGTCGTCATCGACATGATCGCCGAGAAGAAGCGGCAGGGCGTCGCGATGCTCGGCATTTTCCACGACACCGACGTGCGCGACGCCGTCGCCGACCGTCTGATCGACGTGGCGGCCTTCGCGCCGCGGCAGGCCGCGTGATGGCGCGGGTCCCCGAGAAAGGCTTCGTCCACGCGACCGCCGAAATCCGCAATTCCACGCTCGGCCGATATACCGAGGTGCGCGAGCGCACGCGCATCTCCGACTCCGTTCTCGGCGATTATTCCTACATCGTCGAGGACGGGCAGGTCTGGTGCGCTAAGATCGGCAAGTTCGCCAACATCGCCGCCGCCTGCCGCATCAACGCGCCGAACCATCCCGTCGATCGCGCCTCGCTGCACCACTTCACCTATCGCGCCGCAAATTATTGGGACGATGCGGAGGACGATGCGGCCTTTTTCGACTGGCGCCGCGCGAGCAAGGTGACGATCGGCCACGACACCTGGCTCGGCCACGGATCGACGATCCTGCCCGGCGTCACGGTCGCCACCGGAGCGGTGGTCGGCGCGGGCGCGGTGGTCACGAAGGACGTCTCGCCCTTCGCCATCGTCGCCGGCGTGCCCGCGCGCCCGATCCGGCGGCGTTTCGACGGATTGACGGCAGATCGCCTGATGGCGTTGGCGTGGTGGGATTGGGACCATGGCCGCCTGCGCGGCGCGCTGGAGGATTTCCGCACGCTTCCCGTCGCCGCATTCCTGGAAAAGCACGAAGGCTGACCGGCGGATCGAGTCGCGCCAAGGCGCCCATGGGCGCCTTTTCGTGCATCTGCCGAAATGCCGTGCAGCCCGACCCGGCATAGCCGTTAATCGTCATCGAACCGTCAGAAAAGCGTAATCGCACTGTTGCTTTCGCTGCCTAAAGCTCCCCTCGACCGATCGGGACGCGTCGTCCGCGCGGTCCAGAATTCACTTCGAACCTCAAGCTTGGGAGCTTTGGCATGTTCGCTCTTTTGACCCGTACCACCTGCGCCGCGGCGATCGCCGTCGCCGCTTTTTCCACCCCGGCTCTTGCTCAGGACTGGCAGGCCGATATGCCGGCTTTCCGCATCGGTCTGCTCGGCGGCGAGAACGAAGCCGACCGTCTGCGCAAGAATGAATGCATGGTCGAGCAGCTTGGCGAGTTGCTCGGCGTGCCGATCGAACTTTATCCGGCGTCCGACTATGCCGGCGTCATGCAGGGCCTGGTTTCCGGCCAGCTCGATGCCGCCCAACTCGGTGCGTCCGGTTATGCCGGCATCTACTTGCAGGACCCCGAGGCCGTCGAGCCGGTCTTCGTCGCTCTGGAAGCCGACGGTTCGGATGGCTACTACGCCATGATGTACACCAAGTCCGATTCCGGCATCGAGAACATCGAAGACATGGAAGGCAAGTCGCTCGCCTTTGCCGATCCCAACTCGACCTCCGGCTATCTCGTCCCCAAGGCCGAGCTGGAAGCTGCCGAGATCGACATCGAAGAGTATTTCTCCTCGACGGGATTCGGCGGTGGTCATGAACAGGCTGTCGTCGCCGTTCTCAACGGCCAGTACGACGCCGGCGTGACCTGGACCTCGGGCGTCGGCGAGGAATCGGAAGGCTTCTCGCGCGGTGCCCTGCGCTCGATGGTCGACAAGGATCTCCTCGACATGTCGGACCTGCGCGTGATCTGGCAGTCGAATCTGATCCCGAACGGTCCGTTCGTCTTCCGCAAGACGATGCCCGAAGAGCCGAAGCAGATGGTCGCCGATTGGCTCGAAACCCTCAACGAGACCGACCGCGAGTGCTACATCAACGTCTCGCAGGGTGAAGGCCAGGGCTTCAAGCGCGTCGACCATTCCTTCTTCGAAGGCGTCGTCGCCATGCGCCAGCGCGAGCTCGAAGGCTCCCGCTGATCCTCCCGAGGATCGCAGCAGGTCCGCATCGAAAGATGCGGGCCTGCTTCGCTTGAACCGACCCATGCCGGCAGGAGAAGACCCATGCTGAAGATCGACAGCCTTACCAAAGCCTTCAAGAACCGCAAGGCGGTCGACGGCATCTCGCTCGCCGTTCCGGACGGCCAGATGGTCGGCATCATCGGACGCTCGGGCGCCGGCAAGTCGACGCTCCTGCGCATGATCAACCGCCTCGCCGAGCCGAGCGAGGGCCGCATCGAATTCGACGGTCGCGAGATCACCGCGCTGAAAGGCCGCGAGCTTCTGCGCTGGCGCGCGACCTGCGCCATGGTCTTCCAGCAGTTCAATCTCGTCGGCCGCCTCGACGTCATCACCAATGTCCTGACCGGTCGCCTCTATCACCACGGTCTCGTGGCGAGCCTTCTCCAGCATTTCACTGCAGCCGAACGCGCCTTCGCCATCCACGCTCTCGACCGTCTCGGCATGGCGCACACCGCCCTCCAGCAGGCGGACACGCTCTCGGGCGGCCAGATGCAGCGCGTGGCCATAGCCCGCGCACTCGTGCAGGAGCCGAAGATCGTCCTCGCCGACGAACCCATCGCCTCGCTCGACCCGCTCAACGCCAAGGTGGTGATGGATGCGCTGCGCACCATCAACCGCGAGGACGGCATCACCGTCGTCTGCAACCTCCACACCCTCGACACCGCCCGCAACTATTGCGACCGCATCATCGGCCTCGCCGAAGGCAAGGTCGTCTTCGACGGCAATCCGGGCCAGCTCACCCAGCGCATGGCGCGAGAGATCTACGGCGCGGAAGCCGAGGAAGCCTTCCAGGAAGCGCTGACCTCCACCTCGCTCGGTGGCGAGCCTGCCAAGTCTCGCCTATCGGAAGCGGACTTGAAGAAATCGCAGGCCGCCGCCCGCGCGATGGCGGGGTGAGGCGATGACCAGCAGCCATCTTTCGACGTCTTCGCGAGGCACCCCCCTCTGGCCTGCCGGCCATCTCCCCCTCAAGGGGGGAGATCACGCGCGCAATCGGCTGCGCCAATACATTTGCATGTCGAGCGGGGCGATGACGAGACTGATCTCCCCCCTTGAGGGGGAGATGCCCGACAGGGCAGAGAGGGGTGTGACCGGGCACTGTCCTCTCCACACGACGGAGCCCCCTAAATGACCGACGCCGTCGCCACCTTCGAGCGCCACCGCACCGACCTCATCCGCCAGCGCCGCACGATGAACCTCGTCTTCATCGCCGGCTTCATCGCCGTGCTCGCCGCCTCGATCTACATCTCCCGCTTCTACCCGGAGCGCCTCGCCTCGGGCCTGCCGCGCATCTTCGACTATTTCGGCACCATCATGCCGAACCTCGAACTCGACAAGCTCTTCCTGCCGCGCGGCGAGGACGGCCGGGCGGTGCCCGGATCGATCACCTACTGGTATTCCGACTTCTGGCTCTATGCCCGCCTGATCGGCGAGACGATCCTGATGGCGCTGACGGCGACGATCATCGGCGCGACAGCGGCTCTCGTCCTGAGTTTCCCCGCGGCTCGCAACCTCGCTCCCACGCGGACGATCTTCCTCGTTGCCCGCCGCTTTCTCGAAATCTGCCGCGGCATCCCCGAAATCCTGATCGCGTTGATCCTGGTCTTCGCGGTCGGCGTTGGCCCGCTCGCCGGCGTCATCGCCATCGCGATCCATACCGCAGGGGCGCTCGGCAAGCTGTTCTCCGAGGTCAACGAGAATGCTTCGATGCGGCCCGTCGAGGGCATCCGCGGCGTCGGCGGCAACTGGTTCGAGGAAATGCGCTTCGGCGTCCTGCCGCAGGTCCTGCCGAATTTCATCTCCTACACATTGCTGCGTTTCGAGATCAATGTGCGCGCCTCGTCCATCGTCGGCTTCGTCGGCGCGGGCGGCATCGGCATGGAGCTCAACCGCGTCATCAGCCTCTATTCCGACGACCGCGTCGTTGCCGTCCTCCTGCTGGTCGTCATGCTCGTCACGGTCATCGATCTCGTCTCCGAGCGCCTTCGCACCCACTTTATCGGCAAGGAGAACCTCGCATGAGCGCCGCCACGCTTTCCGCCTATGATGCGGCCATGGTCGAGGAGGCTCGCGCGACTCATCCAGGCGCCTTCGGCTCGGCGCGCAAACGCGCCGTCGGTTGGGCGATAACGGTCGCGATCATTGCCTATATCGCCGGCTCGCTCTGGTATTTCGAGGTCTGGAAACTCGCCTACGCATCCGACCGCGCCTTGCGTCTCATTCGCGCGCTGTTTGTCTGGAGGGACTTTTCCACCTGGCAGTTCGCCAACATCTATGCCGCCATCGCACAGACGCTCGCCATGGCGTTCCTCGGCACGCTTCTTGGCTCGGTCGCCGCGCTCGGCATCGGCTTCCTCGCCGCGCGCAACACCATGCCGGTGACGTTCTTCCGGCAGGTCGTGCGGCGCTTCCTCGACGTCCTGCGCGGCGTCGACCAGCTCGTCTGGGGCCTCGTCTTCGTGCGTGCCGTCGGTCTCGGGCCGCTTGCCGGCGTCCTCGCCATCTTCGTCTCCGACATGGGCACCTTGTCCAAGCTTTATTCAGAGGCGATCGAGAACATCGACCGCAAGCAGGTGGAAGGCGTGCGCGCCACCGGCGCCTCGCCGCTCAAGGTCGTGCGCTACGGCTACCTGCCGCAGGTTCTGCCGGTCTTCATCTCGCAGTCGCTTTATTTCTTCGAATCCTCGACCCGCAGCGCCACCGTGCTCGGCATCGTCGGCGCCGGCGGCATCGGCATGATCATCATCGAGCGGTTTCGGGCCAATCTCTTCGATCAGGTTGCCTTCGTGGTGCTCAACGTGCTCGTCTGCATCTTCGTCATCGATTGGCTGTCGCGAAAGATTCGCGAGCGCTTCATCGGCGAAGCGGCGCATTGAGAGTGCCGTGGTGCTTCGCATTCTTGTCATGCGAATCGTCTAGGCGATCCACTTTTGGAGCTTATGGATGCGCTACGCCATCTACTTCACACCCGGTGAGGCCGACCCGCTGACGCGCGCGGCCGAGCGCTGGATCGGCCGCAGCGCCTTTTCCGATGCGACGCTCGCTCCGCTCGATGCCGATCTCGCCTTTCACACTGCGTCTGCACGCCGCTACGGATTCCACGCGACGCTGAAGGCTCCCTTCCGCCTTGCTGACGACAGCAGCGAAGCCGAACTCATCGATGCCTTCGATCGCTGGACGGCGGCGCGCGAGCCCTTCGTCGGCCCGCGCCTCGTCATCGGGCAGATCGACGGCTTCTTCGCACTTGTTCCCGAAATGCCCAACGCCGACCTCGACGCACTGGCGCGTGACCTGACGGTCGATTTCGACGCTTTTCGCGCGTCGGCGAGCGAAGCCGAGATTGCCCGCCGCAATCCCGAAAACCTGACGACACGCCAGGTCCGCCATCTCCAGGAATGGGGCTATCCCTATGTGATGGAGGATTTCCGCTTCCACATGACGCTGACCGGCCGCGTCACCGGTGAGGAGGCCGCGCATCTACGTCGACGCCTCGACAAGCATTTCGGCGCGCTGCTCGACGCGCCCGTCACCTTCGCCTCGCTGGCACTCTTCATCGAGGCCGAACCAGGCGCTCCCTTCACGGTCCGGGCCTTCCGCCAGCTCGGCCGAAATCTTGCACGAAAGACCGCCTGACATGCCGACCGAAACCATCTTCTCCAACGCCCGCATCGTTCTTGCCGACCAGATCGTCGAAGGTTCGGTGCGCATCGTCGACGGGCTCATCGCCGATATCGACGCCGGCACGAGCCGGCTCGGCGAGGATTTCGGCGGCGACTATCTTCTTCCCGGCCTGGTCGAATTGCACACCGATCATCTCGAAGGTCATTTCGCGCCGCGCCCCGGCGTGCGCTGGAACGCGGTAGCCGCCGTCCAGGCGCATGACGCGCAGATCGCGACATCGGGCATCACCACCGTCTTCGATTGCCTGCGCATGGGGTCGGACGAAGATGGCGGCTTCGCACCCGGCGAAATGCGCGTGCTCGCGGACGCCATAGAGACGGCGCAGGCCGATGGCCGCCTGCGCACCGACCACTTCCTGCATCTGCGCTGCGAAGTATCGTCGCCCGACGTCCTCGCCGCCTTCGAGGGCTTTCGCGACGACCCGCGGGTGCGCCTCGCCTCGCTGATGGACCACGCCCCCGGCCAGCGCCAGTTCCAGACGATGGGTCAGTACACGCTCTACTATAAGACAAAGCGGGGCCTCAGCGACGAGCAGTTCGAGCGCTTCGTCGCGCAGCGCCAGGAGCAGTCCGCCCGCTATTCCGCTCCTCATCGCCGTGCCATCGGCGAGCATTGCCGCGCCGCAGGCGTCACGCTGGCCAGCCACGATGACGCCACGCTTGCCCATGTCGACGAAGCGGTCGAGGATGGCGTCCGGCTGGCCGAGTTTCCGACCTCGGTCGAAGCCGCCCGCGCCTCGCACGAAGCCGGCATGAGCGTCCTGATGGGCGCACCGAATGTCGTGCGTGGCGGCTCGCATTCCGGCAACATCGCCGCGCGCGATCTCGCCGAGGCCGGCATACTCGACGTTCTGTCGTCGGACTACGTGCCGTCCAGCCTGTTGCAGGCGGCGTTCCGGCTGGCCGAGGATGTTGAGGCGATCTCGCTGCCGCAGGCCGTCGCGCTCGTTTCCGCGACACCAGCCCGCACCGTTGGTATGAACGATCGCGGCCGGATCGAGGCGGGCCGCCGCGCGGACTTGATCCGCGTCGACAACATGGCCGGCCTGCCGGTCGTCCGCTCCGTCTGGCGCGAGGGCAGGCGCGTCGCATGACGCCGGCAAGTCCGATCGAGGGCGGTTGCTTCATCGCCGTTGTCGGTCCCAGCGGCGCCGGCAAGGATTCCGTCATGCGCTTTGCGCGCGAGGCGCTGGCGGCCGATCCGCGCGTCCATTTCATCCGCCGCGTCATCACCCGTCCGCACGACGCGGTCGGCGAGGATCACCAGCCTGTCGACGACGCGACCTTTGCGGCGATGCGCGGGGCTGGCGGCTTCGCCCTCCACTGGCAGGCGCACGGCAACAGCTACGGCATCCCCGTCGAGGCCGACGCGATGGTCGCAAAGAGCCACGTCGTCATCGCCAATCTCTCCCGCACGGTGCTTGCCGATCTTCCGCGCCGCTACCGCCGCCCGCTTGTCGTCGAGATCACCGCCGCGCCGGAAATCCTCGCCCGCCGCATCGCCGCGCGGGGACGCGAAAGCGAGGCGGAAATCACAAAACGGCTCGGTCGCAAGGTCGTCGCGGAAGCCTTTCCCGGAACGATCGTCATCGATAATGCCGGCTCTCTCGAAGATTCCGGTCGCGCCCTCGCCGACCTGATCCGTCGGCAGTTGACCTGATCTATTCCGCCGGCGCGACGAATGCCCGCAGCAGTTCGAACTGGCCGTGCGCCATTGCTCGCCCGCCGATGCTCCGCAGACCGCACGACCGGGCGGTGGCGAGGAAGGCCGTTTCCACCGGCTCGGTGATGGCGTCGGCGGCGAACGCGCTTGCAGGCAGCGTCGCGACCAGTTCCGGCGAAAATGCGCTGCCGGGCGCATAGTCCATGCCGAGCGGGGTCGCGTTGATCGCGATGTCATAGTCGCCGAGGCTTTCGGGCAGCCCCCTCACGAACTCGATCCCGGTTCCTGCCAATCGGCTCGCCAGCGCATCGACCTCGTCGTCCGAACGCGACCAGATCGCCAGACGCCGTCCGCCGCGCTGCGCGAATTCGAATGCGATCGCCGTCCCCGCCGCGCCCGCACCGGCCAGAACGGCTGATTTTCCCAGCGGTTCGAACCCCGCCGCCCGCGCCCCGTTCCAGAAGCCCGCGCCGTCGGCCATGTCGCCGAAGAGGCGCCCGTCCGGGTTGCGGCGCACCGCGTTGACGCTTTCCAGGGCGCGCGCCGTCGGACCCGCTTCGTCGACCATCTTCAACAGCGCGCGCTTGTGCGGCAACGTGGCCACGAACCCGTCGCAGTTCTCCGCATCGCGCACCATCGCGACAAAGCCGGCAAGCGCAGCGACGCTCACCTCGAGCGGCACCATGATGCGGTCGATCCCCGCCTTGGCGAAATGCGCATTGAAAAGCGTCGGCGAACGGACCTGCCCGACCGGCGTCCCGATCATGAAGACGACGCGCGTCGCGCCCGTAACGATGCGTTGGCTCATGAATCTTCCTCCTCCACTTGACGGCGACAGCCATAATCCATAACAGGCAAAATATTGAAGATTTTTTGTCACGTTGGAGGAGAACGCGTGTTCGGGAGGAAAAGCTCTGATTCCGATACGGTCGTGCGTCTGCTGGCGGCGCAGGTGCGCCGCGACATCTCCATTGGTCTCTTGGCGCCTGACGCCAAGCTGAAGATCGACGAACTGCGCCAACGCTATGGCGGCTCGGCCCACTCCTTCCGCGAGGCGCTGACGCAGCTTGCCAGCGAGGGACTGGTCGAGGCCAGCGCCCAGCGCGGCTTTCGCGTCGCCTCCGCCACCCAGACCGATCTCGAGGATATCACCCGCCTGCGTGCGGAGATCGAGACGCTCGGCCTCGGCTGGTCGATCAGGCATGGCGACCTGCGCTGGGAAGGCGAGGTGCTCGCCGGCTTCCACACCTACTCGCGGCTATGCGCGCAGGCGGATGCCGACAGATCGGCGCTCGCGATCGAATGGGACGAGGCCGGCCGCCAGTTTCACGCCACCCTCGTTTCCGCCTGCCGCTCGCCCCGCCTGATTGAATTCCAGGAGCGGCTTCATGTCCAAAGCCGCCGCTTCCGCTATGCCGCGCTGATCGAAGGGCGGATCGATCTGGCGGAAGAGACGCGCGGTTTGCGCAGCGTCGTCGAAGCGGCCATCGGCCGCGACGCGGACAAGGCCCGCGACGCGCTCTCGCAGCACATTCTCGGTGTCCTAGGACGCTGAAATCCGGCCATCCGGCCAACATACGGAAAGCAAAAGTCTCAGGGAGGAAATCATGCTTTCGATCACACGCAGAACCTTCGGCGCACTTGCCGCCGCCACCATGTTGATGAGTGCGGGCGCCGCCAGCGCAGAGCCGATCAAGGTCGGAATCCTGTCCTTGACCTCGCATTCGCCCTCGATCATCGCCGAGGGCAAGGGCTATTTCGATGAAGCCGGCCTCGAAGTCGAATTCGTCCCCTTCCAGGCCGCACAGCCCATGGCCGTCGCGATCGCCTCGGGCGACGTCGATTTCGGCCTCACCGCCATGACCGCCGGGCTCGTCAGCCTCGCCGAGCGTGGCGCAGTCAAGATCATCGGCGGTGCCTTGCAGGAAACGCCGGAAATCGAGGGCCAGAAGATCCTCGTTTCGAAAGCTGCCCATGAGGCCGGCGTCACCACCCCGGCCGACCTCGAAGGCAAGCGCTTCGGCATCACCACCGCCGGCTCGTCCTTCCACTACATGGCGCACAAGATTGCCGACAAGGAAGGCTTCGAGCGCTCGACGATGGAACTCGTGCCGCTCAACGGCGTGCCGGCCGTCATTGCATCGCTGCGTTCGGGCCAGATCGACGCCTGGTCGATCGTGCCGAACATCGCAAACGGTCTGGTCAAGAGCGGTGACGTCTTCGAGATCGGCACCATCGCCGATTATGTCGACGGCTACCAGGTGACGACGGTGTTCACCTCGACCGAGATTGCCGAGAACAATGGCGAACTCGCCGAGAATTTCCTTGCCGCCTTCTCCAAGGGCGCAGCCGACTACAACGCCGCCTTCGTCGACAAGACCATGTCGGAAGATGACAGCGCCGAGATCGTCGCGATGATCCACGAGTGGGTCTACACCGACCGGCCGCTGGCCGATGCCGACCCGGCGATCCGCGCCGGCGCCATGCGCATCAACGAGAACGCGAAGCTGAACGTGGCGAGCATCGAGGACCAGCTCGAATGGTTCAAGTCGGAGAACCTCGTGCCGCAGGACGCCTCGATCGAGAACCTGGTCGACACGAGCTTCGTCGAGACCTTCTGACCTCCCAGGGCTGCCGGCTCCGAGCATCCGTGCTCGGGGTCGGCCCGACCGCAAACCGAGGAGCCGGCCATGGATCTCGTAATCGACGACATCACCCACCGCTACGGCCAGACCGAAGTGCTTGAAAACATCAGTTTCGAGCTGAAGAGCGGCGAAATCGTCTGCATTATCGGCCCCTCGGGCTGCGGCAAGTCCACGCTCCTGCGCTTTATCGGCGGGCTGGAGCGGCCGACTTCGGGGCGCGTTCTGATCGCGGGCGAGCCGCCGGCCGGATCGCTGAACCCTCTCACCTACATCTTCCAGGATTTCGCGCTTCTTCCGTGGCGCACGGTGGAGGGCAATGTCAGCCTGGTGCTGGAAGACCACGGCATAAGGGGCGCAAGGGCCGAAGCCATCATCGAGGACGTGCTTCGCCGTACGAAACTCTCCGATTTCCGCAAGGCGCTGCCGCGCCAGCTTTCCGGGGGCATGAAGCAGCGCGTGGCAATCGCCCGCGCGCTCTCGGTCAATCCCGCTGTCATGCTGATGGACGAGCCGCTCTCCGCGCTCGACAGCCAGACCCGCGAACTCCTTCTCGACGATCTCGTCGAATTGTGGTCGCGCGAGAAATTCTCCGCCTGCTACGTCACGCACAATCTGGCCGAGGCCGTTCGGCTCGGCCACAAGATCGTCGTTCTGTCGCGCCGTCCCGGCCGCATAAGGCAGGTCGTCGAGATCGATATCCCGCTGCCGGAACGTGCCGGCCGCCTCGCCGAGCTGGAACAGACCCAGCGCCATTTGTGGAACCTGATGCGCGACGAAGCGCGCGCCGCCGACATGGAGCTGGCCGATGTCGCTTGACACCATGAACCCGATCCACCCGGCCGAAGTCCCGCAAAAGCGCGTCATCGCGCCCTCCGGAGCCAGGCCCGTCCCGTTCCGCGGCGGCGGCTTCAAGACGCGCAGATTCGGCTATGTCGGCCCGCTGGTCTTCATCGTTATCATCGCGATCTGGGAGTTCGGTTCGCGATCCGGCATCATCAGCCCGATCGCGCTGCCCGCCCCGTCCGAGGCCTTCGGCGCCATCCAGGACCTTGTGCGGACCGGCCAGATCTGGACGCATCTCCAGGCGAGCCTCTACCGCCTGTCTGTCGGCTGGTTCTTCGGCTCGATGCTGGGCGTCACCGTGGGGCTCGCCATCGGCCTCTTCTCGGTCGCCCGCGCTGGCCTTTCGCCCATCGTCTCGGCGCTCTTCCCGATCCCGAAGATCGCGCTCCTGCCTCTATTCATCGTCTGGTTCGGCATCGGCGAAGGCTCCAAGGTCGCGACCATCCTCTTCGGCACCTTCTTTCCGACGGTCATCGCGACCTATGGCGGCGTCGACAATGTCGACCGCAATTTGATCCGCATGGGCCAGTCCTTCGGGCTGTCCTGGCTGTCCATCGTGCGCAAGATCATCATACCCGGCGCCTTGCCGGCGATCCTGTCGGGCTTCCGCATCTCCGCCTCGATCGCGATCGTGCTGCTCGTCGCAGCCGAGATGATCGGCGCGCAATACGGCATCGGCGCCTACATCCTGATGGCCGGCGCGATCTTCGCGACCGATCAGCTCATCGCCGGCGTCGCCATGCTCTCCATCCTCGGCCTCACCATCGGCTGGCTGATCGGCAGGGCCGAGCAGTATTTCCTCAACTGGCGCACCTGACGGATCTGACATGACCAAGCGAGTGGAAGCCGATTACGACGTCGTCGTATGCGGCGGCGGCGCGGCCGGCGTCGCCGCCGCCATCGGCGCGGCGAAAGCGGGCGCGAAGGTGTGCCTCGTGGAGAAATACGGCTTTCTCGGCGGCGCGGCGACGACCTCGCAGGTCTATGCCTATTGCGGCCTCTTCCAGCAGGGCCGCGAGCCCGTGAAGGCCGTTGGCGGCGTCGGCGCGGAGGTCGTCGCCGAATTGCGCAGGCACGGCCTCGACGGCGAGGCCTTCCGCTCCGAGACGACCGGAAACTGGATCGTCCTCCTCGACGGCGAAGTGCTGAAATTCGCGCTCGACAATCTCGTCCGCCGCCATGGCATCGATGTGAAGCTGCACACCCGCGTCGCCTCCGTCGCCCGCACGGCGGACCGGCTGGAGGCCGTCACGCTCGCGGGCATGAGCGGGCGCAGCCGCGTCGTCGCCGAAGCCTTCGTCGACGCATCGGGCGACGCCAACCTCGCCATGCTCGCCGGCATTCCATTCCGAACTGGCGATTCCGAGGGCAAGTTGCAGGCGCTCACCATGCCGATCCGCGTCGGCGGCATCGCGCCCGATCTCGACATCGACCGCAAGGCGTTGCAGGCGGCCATCGCGGCCTACAACCGGGACGGCGCGCACCCGATCCAGCGCACCGATGGCGGCATCATCATCCGCCTGCCGCTTTCCCGCGACATGTGGTGGATGACGGTCGATGTCGGCCTTCCGGACCTCTCCTCCGAAAGCTTTACGGCGGCCGAAATGGAAGCCCGAGCCCGCGCCAACGACTATGTCGCCATGCTCAAGCGCGACATGCCCGGCTTCGAGCGCGCCTATCTCGTCGCCACCGGCCCGCAGATCGGCGTGCGCGAGACACGCCATCCCGCCGCGCGCTACGAGATGACCTGCGAGGACGTCGTTTCGGGACGCCAGCGCGGGGACGGCATCGCCCGCGCCGCATGGCCGATCGAGTTGCACGGCGAGGCCGGCAAGCCGAGCTACACGTCGATAGGTGGCAAGGGCTACTGCCACGTTCCCTACGATTCGATCCGCGCCAAGGGTCTCGACAATCTCTGGTATGGCGGCCGCGTCATCGGCGCCGATCCTCACGCCTACGGCTCGATCCGCGTCATGGGAACGGCCTTTGCCACCGGCCAGGCCGCCGGTGTCGCGGCGGCCGACCACGTCGACGGCGACCACCGCAACGATGCGCGCAGCGTCCAGGCGCGCCTGGCGGACCAGGGTGCGCTTATCTAGGTTGTTCGATTATGCGTGCAGGCCCGTTTCGAATGTGACAGCCGCACCCCTGCACGCAATACCTCTGCGACGTTTTGGTTAGGGAGGAAAGACCAATGGGCGCGCGCAATCTCGAGGACGTGCTGCGACAGAGCGGCGACACGGTCGGCCTTCTGCGCAATTCGAAGATCGGCATGTATGTCTATCCGGTCGTCGCCGCCGAGTTCACCAACTGGCGTGACGAACAGCGCGCCTGGCGTCATTCGGCCGTCCTTTTCGACCAGTCGCACCACATGGCCGAACTGATGATCGAAGGGCCCGATGCCGGCCCGTTCCTCGAAAGCCTGTCGATCAATTCCTTCAAGGGGTTCACCGTCGACAAGGCGAAGCATTACGTGCCGGTCGGACCCTCGGGCCACGTCATCGGCGACGTGATCCTCTTCCACCTCGACGAGAACCAGTATCTGCTCGTCGGCCGCGCACCGACCGTCAACTGGGTCGAGTACAATGCTTCGCTCGGCAGGCACGACGTCAAGGTCACGCGCGACGACCGCTCCCCGTCGCGCCCCGACGGCAAGAAGGTGGACCGGCGCCACTACCGTTTCCAGATTCAGGGGCCGAACGCCACCGCGATCCTCGAAAAGCTGAACGGCGGGCCGATCCCTGAGATCAAGTTCTTCAACATGGACCGCATCACCATCGCCGGCCGCAAGGTTCGCGCGCTACGCCACGGCATGGCCGGCGCGCCGGGGCTCGAAATCTGGGGACCCTATGCGGAGAAGGACGAGATTCACGCGGCCATCGTCGAGGCCGGCAAGGGCCACGATCTCTACGAGGTCGGCAGCCGCGCCTATTCGACCAACACGCTCGAATCCGGCTGGATTCCCTCGCCCCTTCCCGCGATCTATTCCGCCGATGAGATGCGCGCCTATCGCGAATGGCTCCCTGCCAACGGCTACGAGGCGACCGGCTCCATCGGCGGCTCCTATGTCTCGCACGACATCGAGGATTACTACACCACTCCCTACGAACTCGGTTACGGCTTCTACGTGAAATTCGACCATGACTTCGTCGGCCGCGCGGCGCTGGAGAAGATGGACCCGAAGGCGCAGCGCAAGAAGGTGACCTTCGAGTGGAACGACGAGGACGTGATGAAGGTCATCCATTCGAGCTTCCGCAACGGCGAAGAGAACTACAAGTGGATCGACCTGCCGCAGCCCAACTACGCCTCCTCCTCCTTCGACAGGGTGGAAAAGGACGGCAGGCTTGTCGGCCTGTCCATGTTCAACGGCTATTCCTTCAATGAGCGCGCCATGCTCTCGCTCGGCATCGTCGACCAGGATGTCAATGTCGGCGACGTGCTGACGCTCGTCTGGGGCGAGCCCGACGGCGGCTCGGGCAAGACCTCGACAGAACGGCACAAGCAGGCCGAAATCCGCGTCCGCGTCTCGCCTGTCCCCTATGCCCGCGAAGCCCGCGAGAACTACGTCGATAGCTGGCGCACGCGGGCGAGCTGAGCCAAAACAACACGTCCAGTAGGCAAAGCTTATGCCGCCGATCCCCATTTCGATTGGCGGTTGCACACCTTCGCCGATACGCCGAAACTGGGGTCCGGTGGCCGCGCTCGCGGCCGGCCCAAGGGAGGAAGAAGAATGCAGACGAAGATGATGTTCGCCACGATTGTGGCCGCCGGCCTGTCGTGGTCGGCGCAGTCCCATGCGCAGGAAACCGTCAAGATCGGCGTCATCCTGCCCTATTCCGGTCCGTTCGCGGATGCCGCCAACCAGTTGCAGGCCGGCATCGACCTCTACATCGCCAAGCATGGCAACGAAGTCGCCGGAAAGACCATCGAACTGGTCAAGAAGGACACCGGCGGCCCCGCCCCGGACGTCGCCCAGCGCCTCGCGCAGGAACTCGTCGTGCGTGACGGGGTCGACATCATCGCCGGCTTCGCGTTGACGCCCGAAGCGCTCGGCGCCGCGCCGGTGGCGACGGAAGCCCAGAAGCTGATGGTCGTCATGAACGCGGCGACCTCCATCGTCGTCGAGCAGTCGGACTACATCGTGCGCACCGGCGTCACCATCCCGCAACTGAACACCGCCTTCGGCCAGTGGGCGTTCGAATCCGGCGTCGCGGAAGCCTATACGCTCGTGGCCGACTACGGTCCGGGTCACGATGCGGAAAAAGCGTTTGCGGCGGGCTTCACCGAGGCGGGCGGCACGATCGTCGGCGCCGACCGCACCCCGGTCGCCAATCCCGACTTCTCGGCCTTCGTCCAGCGCGTGCGCGATGCGAACCCGGAAGCGGTCTACATCTTCGTGCCGGGCGGCGCCCAGCCCGCGGCCATCGGCAAGGCGCTCGCCGATCGCGGCCTCGCTCCGCCGGAGACGAAAATCTTCGCCCAGGGCGAGCTCACCCATCCCGAGGCGCTCGAAAGCATGGGCGACACGGCGGCGGGCATCATCACGACCTACCACTACTCGCTCGAACGCGACGACCCGCTGAACAACGAGTTCCGCGAGGCCTATCGCGAAGCCAATGGCGGCCGTTCTCCCGATCTGTTCTCGATCGGCGGCTATGACGGGATGCATCTGATCTACGAGGCCCTGAAGGCAACCGAGGGCGACGCGTCGGGCGATGCGCTGATCGAGGCAGCGAAAGGAATGGCATGGGACAGCCCGCGCGGGCCGATGTCGATCGATCCCGAGACGCGCGACGTCGTCCAGACCGTCTATATCAGGGAAGTCCAGGAGGTTGACGGCGAGTTGCAGAACGTCATCATTCACGAGATACCGGACGTGAAGGACCCGCTGCACGGAACCCAGTGACGCGACGATCGATCGGCCGGCGCTTAGATGAGCAACCTCGTCATCGTTCTCTTCGACGGGTTCGCCTTCGGGATGCTTCTGTTCGTCCTGTCGGTAGGCCTGTCGGTGACGCTGGGCATGATGAATTTCATCAACCTGGCCCACGGCGCCTTCGGCATGTTGGGCGGCTACATGACCGTTCTCGTCATGCGTCAACTCGGCCTTCCCTTCGTCGTCGCTTTGCCGGCGGCCTTCCTCGCGGCCGCGGCGTTGAGCATCGTCATCGAACGCACGCTCTTTCGCCGGCTCTACCGGGCCGGCGAACTGAACCAGGTCCTGTTCACCATCGGCATCGTCTTCGTCGCGACGGCGGTCGCGACATATTGCTTCGGCACCGTGCAGCAGCCGATCCGGTTGCCGGAATGGCTGCGCGGCACGGTCGAGATCGGCGGAACGCGCTTCGGCGCCTACCGCCTCTTCCTGATCGCGGTCGCGCTCGTCATCACAGCGCTGCTCGTCTTCGGCATCGAGCGCACGCGGCTCGGCGCGCAGATCCGCGCCGCTGTCGACAACCAGCGCGTCGCGCAAGGGCTCGGCCTTAATGTCGAGCGAATCTTCGGCATCACCTTCGCGCTCGGCAGCGGACTTGCCGGTCTTGGCGGCGCGCTGGCGATCGAGATCGTCGGTCTCGACCCGTCCTTTGCCTTTCACTACCTCGTCTACGTTCTTATCGTGGTTTCGGTCGGCGGCCTCGGCTCCATCACCGGCTCCTTCGTCGGCGCCGCGCTGCTCGGCATCGGCGACGTCGCCGGCAAGTACTTCGTGCCCGAGATCGGCTCGTTCCTGATCTATCTGATCCTCGTCGCCGTGCTGCTGTGGCGGCCGCTCGGCCTTTTCGGAAGGCGGTGAGCGGCATGATCGACGTCAACGCCGCGCAGACGGCCCCCCACGCCTGGCTTGCGCGCCAGAGCCGCTGGTCCTGGTTCGAGATCGCCTTCTGGCTGGCGGCGCTCGTGCCCTTCTTCCTGTTCCCGACCTATCTGACGCTGGCGAGCCAGATCGCGATCGCAGCTCTTTTCGCCATCTCCGTCGACCTGATCCTCGGCTATGCGGGCATCGTCACGCTCGGCCATGCGCTGTTCTTCGGCCTCGGCGCCTACACGGTCGGACTTCTCAGCGCGCGGCTCGGCTGGGGCGAGCCGATCTCCGGTCTTGTCCTCGCCGGCGCCGTAGCGGGCCTCGTCGGCTTCGTGGCGAGCTATCTGATCGTGCGCGTCCAGCATCTGGCCTTGATCATGGTCACGCTCGGTCTCGGCTTCCTTGGCTATGAACTTGCCAACGCGATGACGTGGCTGACCGGCGGCACCGATGGGCTGCGTGGCGTCAGGATTTGGGAAATCTTCGGGACCTTCCGTTTCGATCTCTGGGGCTATACGGCCTACAGCTATTCGCTCCTCGTGCTGTTCCTCGGCTTCCTCGTCAGCCGCACCATCGTCAATTCGTCCTTCGGCCTTGCGCTGCGCGGCATTCGCGAGAATGTCGGCCGTATGCCGGCGATCGGTTCCGATCATGCCTGGCACCTGCGCAAGATCTACACGATCTCCGCCGCGCTCGCCGGCATCGCCGGCGGCCTCCTGACACAGACGACCAGCACGGTTGGGCTCGACGTGCTCAGCTTCCAGCGCTCGGCCGATGTCGTGGTGATGCTCATCCTCGGCGGCACCGGCAGGCTCTACGGCGCAATCCTCGGCGCGATCATCTTCCTCGTCGCCCGCGACCAGCTCGCCGGCGTCAATCCGCAATACTGGTACTTCTGGATCGGGCTTCTGCTGATGATCGTGGTGCTCTTCATGCCGAAGGGCATTCTCGGCTTTCTTGCCCGGTTGACGGGAAGGCGCCGCTGATGGCGGACGTAAGGCCGATCATGCTCAGGGCCGACGCGTTGCGAAAGAATTTCGGCGCCCTTGAGGTCGCGCGCGACGTGTCGCTGAAGCTCCCGCGCGGGTGCCGCCACGCGCTGATCGGTCCCAACGGCGCGGGCAAGACGACGCTGATCAACCTGATCACCGGCCGACTCAAGCCGGATTCCGGCCGCATCGAACTCGATGGCGAGGACATCACCGACATGCCGGCTGCCGCCCGTGTGCGCAAGGGGCTGGCCCGCACCTTCCAGATCAACACGCTCTTTCCCGAGCTGACGCCGATCGAGGCGGTCACGCTCGCGGTGAGCGAGCGCGAGGCCGTCTCCGGTCAGTTCTGGCGGCGCCTTTCGACACAGACCGAGGCCATAGACGAGGCGTTCGAAATCCTCTCGCGCCTTCGCCTCGCCGACGTCGCCACCCAGCCGACGCGTATCCTCGCCTATGGCCAGCAGCGTCTCCTGGAAATTGCGCTCGCGCTCGCCATGCGCCCGAAGGTCCTGCTCCTCGACGAGCCCGCGGCCGGCGTGCCGAAGGACGAAAGCGCGATGTTGTTTTCGGTCATCTCCGACCTGCCGGAGGACATTTCGGTGCTGTTCATCGAACACGATATGAACATCGTCTTCCGCTTCGCCACCCGCATCATCGTACTGGTCGGTGGCGGCATTCTCGTCGAGGACACGACGGCGAACATTCGCACCGACGCCCGCGTGCGTGACGTCTATCTGGGACACGGCGCGCATGGCTGAGCCGATCCTGGAATTTCGCGACGTGAGCGCCGGTTACGGTTCCGGCATCGTGCTCGATCACGTCTCCTTCGCCGTACCGGAAGGCGGCAGCCTGGCCCTTCTCGGCCGCAACGGCGTCGGCAAGACGACGATGATCCTGACGGCCATGGGCTTCCTGCCGCTCACCGGCGGCAGCGTCCATTTCCGCGGCGAAGACGTCTCGCGCCTGCCCTCGCACAAGCGCGCGCGGCTCGGCCTCGGCTGGGTGCCGCAGGAACGCGATATCTTCCCCTCGCTTTCCGTCGAAGAGAACCTGACGGTCGCGGCCCGCTCCGGTCGCTGGACCCTCGATGCCATCTGGGAACTCTTCCCCCGCCTGAAGGAACGCCGCGCAAACATGGGCAACCAGCTTTCCGGCGGCGAGCAGCAGATGCTCACCATCGGCCGTACGCTGATGACCAATCCCGCCGTCCTCCTGCTCGACGAACCGCTCGAAGGCCTCGCCCCGATCATCGTCGAGGAACTGACTGTTGCCATCCGCAGCATGGCGCAGAACGAGGGCATGGCGCTCGTCCTCGTCGAGCAGCACGCCGACGTCGCGCTCGCTCTGACCGAAGACGCCCTCGTCATTGAGCGCGGCACCGTCGCCCATAACGCGAAGTCGCAGGCGCTTCTCGACGATCGTGCAACGCTCGACCGCTATGTCGGCATGAATCTCGATGTCGATGAAACGGCCTCTCGAAAGGCATGACCATGAACGAACCCTGCTTCGACGTCGCCCATCTCGGCCATGTCGAACTTTTGACCGACAAATTCGAGGAAAGCTTCGACTTCTTCGTCAACGTATACGGGCTGACGGAGGCAGGCCGCGAGGGCGACTCGGTCTATCTGCGCGCCTGGGACGACTACGAGTTCCACTCTCTGAAGCTGACGGCGTCGGACACGACCGGGATGGCGCACTGCGCCTATCGCACGTCGTCTGAGGCTGCGCTCGACCGGCGCGTCGCGGTGATCGAGAAGATGGGGCTCGGCATCGGCTGGACGGAAGGAGACCTCGGCCACGGCCATTCCTATCGCTTCAACAGCCCCGACGGGCACGTTTTCGAGCTCTATTGGGACACGCACAAATACCGCGCACCCCCGGCCGAAAAGCCGGCGTTGAAAAACATCGCCCAGCGATTCCATGGCCGCGGCGCCGCGCCGCGCCGGATCGACCATTTCAACCTTCTGGCGACCGACGTGTCGACGATCCGCGACTTCATGGTCGAGGCGCTCGGCAGCCGGGTGACCGAGATGATCCAGCTCGACAATGGCCGGATCGGGGGCTGCTGGTTCACGGTCAACAACAAGGGCTACGACATGGCCTGCACGGAGGACCATTCGGGCACGCGCGGCCGCTTCCACCATTTGACTTACAGCGCCGACCATCGCGACGACATCCTGCGCGCCGCCGACATCTTTCTGGAAAACGGCGTCTTCATCGAAACCGGCCCGCACCGCCACGCCATCCAGGGCACCTATTTCCTCTACGTCTACGAGCCGGCCGGCAATCGCATCGAGATCGCCAATGCCGGCGCCCGGCTCGTCCTCGACCCCGATTGGCAGACCATCGTCTGGACCGAAGCAGAACGGAAAAAGGGCCAGGCCTGGGGCTTGAAGACCATCGAATCCTTCCACACTCACGGCACGCCGCCCGTTGCCAAAGGAGGCACGAATCCATGAGCACCGCCCTCGTCATCAGCGCTCACTCGGCCGATTTCGTCTGGCGCTGCGGCGGCGCGATCGCACTCCACGCCGAAAAGGGCATCGACGTCACCGTCGTCTGCCTCTCTTATGGCGAGCGCGGCGAAAGCGCGAAACTGTGGAAGAATGCCGACGCGACGCTCGAAGGCGTCAAGGCCGCCCGCCGCAAGGAAGCCGAAGCCGCCGCCGCCGCGCTCGGCGCTGCCGACATCCAGTTCTTCGATTGCGGCGACTATCCGCTCGAACTCGACCGCGACGCGAAATTCCGCCTCGTCGACGTGATCCGCAAGGTCCAGCCGGACTTCATGCTGTCCCACTCGATGGACGACCCCTACAACACCGACCATCCCTATGCGACGCGCGTCGCGCTCGAATGCCGGATGATCGCACAGGCCTGGGGTCACAATCCCGGCGAGAAGGTGCTGGGCGCGCCGCAGCTTTATCTGTTCGAGCCGCACCAGACCGAGCAATGCGCCTGGAAGCCCGACACCATCCTCGACATCACGCCGGTCTGGGAAAAGAAGAAGGCCGCCATCGAGTGCATGGAAGGCCAGCAGCACCTTTGGGACTACTACACCAACGTCGCCGAAAACCGGGCCAACCAGTTCCGGCGCAATTCGGGCGGACAGGCCGGCGGGCGCGAGGCGAAATACGCCGAAGGCTTCCAGTCGATCTTTCCACGCACGGTGGATGCGCTGTGATGTCGAGCGCCGACCACGATGGCGTGCGCGCCATGTGGATGCGCGGCGGGACGTCGAAGGGCGGCTACTTTCTGAAAGATGAACTGCCCGCCGATCCGGCTAGGCGAGATGCGCTTCTCCTGCGCATCATGGGTTCGCCCGATCCGCGTCAGATCGACGGCCTCGGCGGCGCCGACCCGCTCACCTCCAAGGTCGCGATCGTCTCGAAATCCGGCCGGCCGGATGCCGACGTCGACTATCTCTTCCTGCAAATCTTCGTCGACAGGGCCATCGTCACGGATGCGCAAAATTGCGGCAACATCCTCGCCGGCATCGGCCCCTTCGCCATCGAACGCAGTCTCGTCGCCGCAAGCGGCGACGAGACGCGCGTGCGCATCTTCATGGAGAACACGGGCCAGATCGCCATCGCGAAGGTCAGGACGCCGGGCGGCCGCGTCACCTATGCCGGCAATGCCCGCATCGACGGCGTGCCGGGAACCGCCGCGCCCATCCCCATCGTTTTCAAGGACTCGTCGGGTTCCTCCTGCGGCGCGCTTTTGCCGACCGGCAACGATGTCGATGTCATCGACGGCGTGGAATCTACCCTGATCGACAACGGGATGCCGTGCATCGTCATGGCCGCCGCCGATCTCGGGCTCACCGGCACGGAAAGCCCTTCCGAACTGAATGACAATGCCGAGTTGAAAGCGCGCATCGAAGCGATCCGGCTGAAGGCCGGACCGTTGATGAATCTCGGCGACGTCACGGAAAAATCCGTGCCGAAGATGACCCTGGTGAGCGCCGCTCAGGCGGGCGGCGCGATCTCCACCCGCACCTTCATCCCCCATGTCTGCCACCAGGCGATCGGCGTGCTCGGCGCCGTCAGCGTCGCCACCGCCTGCCTGCTCGAGCGGGGGCCGGCTGCGAAGATCGCCAAACTCGAACGCGCCCGCGACATGCTGATCTCGATCGAGCACCCGACCGGCGAGTTCACCGTAACGGCAAGCCTCGACGAGGCGGGAAACCTTACCGAGGCGGGCGTGCTTCGAACCGCCCGCAAGCTCTTCGACGGGCTGGTCTACGACTGACCCACTTCCCAAACGGCACGGCACCTGCCTAAATCCGCGCCATGTCGTCCTACCCCAATCTGCGCCATATCCGGCTCTTCCGGTTCGCCGCCGAAACCAATTCGCTGACCCGCGCCGCCGAAGCCGTGCGCGTGTCGCAGCCGGCCGCCTCGCAGGCAATCGCCAAGCTCGAAGGCCAGTTCGGAGGTGCGCTTTTCGAGCGGCGCGGCTCGGGCGTCTTCGTCACCGAACGCGGCCGGCTTCTGGCCGGACGCGCCGCGCGCGCCCTGTCGCTCCTGCGCGAGGCAAACGAACGCCTTGCGCGCCACGCCTCCATCGGCCGCGCGCTGGCGATCGACCTTCTGGAAACGCACGCGACCATCGCGCATCTGCGCGCCGTCGCCGCCTTCGCCTCGACCAGCAGCTTCACCGCCGCCGCGCGCCGTCTCGAACAGGCTGAGCCGTCGGTCCAGCGCGCCGCCCGCGAACTGGAGCGCATCGGCACGGTTCCACTCTTCGAGGGCCGGCAGAATTCGATCCGGCTGACGGGCACCGGCGTCATGCTCGCCCGCGCCGCCAGCCTCGTTCTACGTGAACTCGACAACGCGCTTGAAGACGCGCGCGAACTTGACGGCTGCTTCACCGGGCGCATCGTCATCGGAACCCTGCCGCTCGCGCGCACCCAGATCGTGCCGGAGGCCATCGTCGCGTGGACCGGACGACGTCCGGCGGCGTCGGTCGAGATCATCGACGGCACCTACGACACGCTCGCCTACGCGCTCGGCATCGGCGAGATCGACATGCTCGTCGGTGCCCTGCGTACCGCCTCCGAAGCCAAGGGCCTCGCACAGGAACCGCTCTTCGACGATCCGCTGTCGGTCGTGGTTCGAACCGGTCATCCGCTTGCCGGCCGACCCGAGATCGCTTTTACCGACCTTCGCGACTATCCGTGGATCTTGCCGCGCAAAGGCACGCCGACGCGCGCGATCTTTGACGAACTGGCCGCCGGTCATGGTCTGGCGCAATGCGGCAGCGGCCTGATCGAGACCGGCTCGCTGGTCGCGCTGCGTGGCCTCCTCGTCAAGTCCGACCGGCTGACGCTGATGTCGCGCCGGCAGATCGCCTATGAGGAAAAGGCCGGCCTGCTGGTGCCGCTCAAGCTCGCTTTGCCCGCGACCGCACGCGCCATCGGAATCGCCACCCGGCAGGGCTGGATGCCGACCAATCTGCAGGCCGAATTTCTCGACGCGCTGCGCGTCGCGGCGCGGAAAATCTAGCTTCGCAGTCCCGGCGCTTCCTGCCCGGTGCTGGCGACATATTCGCTGTAGCCGCCGCCATAGGTGCGGATGCCGTCCTCGGTCAGTTCCAGAACCCGGTTCGACAGCGCCGCGAGGAAATGCCGGTCGTGGCTGACGAACAGCATCGTGCCCTCATATTGCCTGAGCGCGGCGATCAGCATTTCCTTGGTCGCGATGTCGAGATGGTTGGTCGGCTCGTCGAGGACGAGAAAGTTCGGCGGATCGAACAGCATCTTCGCCATCACCAGCCGCGCCTTCTCGCCGCCGGACAGCACGCGGCACTTCTTTTCGATCTCGTCGCCCGAAAAGCCGAAGCAGCCGGCGAGCGCGCGCAGCGGCGCCTGCCCCGCCTGCGGGAAGGAATCCTCCAGCGATTGCAGCACGGTACGCTCGCCTTCGAGCAGTTCCATCGCGTGCTGCGCGAAATAGCCCATCTTGACGCTCGGCCCCCGCGCCACCGAACCGTTGTCCGGATCGGCCGTGCCGGTGACGAGCTTCAAAAGCGTCGACTTCCCGGCCCCGTTGATGCCCATCACGCACCAGCGCTCGCGCCGGCGCACCTGGAAATCGAGCCCGTCATAGATGATCCGGCTGCCATAGCTCTTGGAGACGTTCTTCAAGGTCGCGACGTCCTCACCCGAGCGCGGCGCCGGCTGGAACTCGAAGCGCACCGTCTGGCGCCGCTTCGGCGGCTCGACCTTGTCGATCTTGTCGAGCTTCTTGACCCGGCTCTGCACCTGCGCGGCATGGCTGGCCCGCGCCTTGAAGCGCTCGATGAAGGCGATCTCCTTGGCCAGCATCGCCTGCTGGCGCTCGAACTGCGCCTGCTGCTGCGCATCGGCAAGCGCGCGCTGTTCCTGGTAGAAAGCGTAGTCGCCCGAATAGGAAGTCAGCGAGCCGGCGTCGATCTCGACGATCTTGTTGACGATCCGGTTCATGAACTCGCGGTCGTGCGAGGTCATCAGGAGCGCACCGTCGAACCCTTGCAGGAAGGCTTCGAGCCAGATCAGGCTTTCGAGGTCGAGATGGTTGCTCGGCTCGTCGAGCAGCATCACGTCGGGCCGCATCAAGAGGATCTTAGCGAGCGCGACGCGCATCTTCCAGCCGCCGGAGAGCTTGCCGACATCGCCGTCCATCATTTCCTGGCTGAAGCCGAGCCCGGCCAGAACCTCGCGTGCGCGCCCGTCGAGCGCATAGCCGTCGAGCTCGTCGAACCGGCCCTGCACCTCGCCATAGCGTGTGATGATCTCGTCCATCTCGTCGGCCCTGCCCGGGTCAAGAAGGGCCGGGTCGCCCATCGCGGCTTCGAGTTCGGCCATCTCGGCGGCGAGCGCGCTCACCGGCCCCACGCCGTCGATCACCTCGGCCACGGCGCTCTTGCCCGCCATGTCGCCGACATCCTGGCTGAAATAGCCGATCGTGACGCCGCGATCGATCGCGACCTGGCCTTCGTCCGGCTGTTCCGCCCCGGTGATCATCCGAAAGAGCGTCGTCTTGCCCGCTCCGTTCGGGCCGACGAGGCCGATCTTCTCGCCCTTCTGCAGCGCGGCCGACGCCTCGATGAAGACGATCTGCTTGCCGTTCTGCTTGCTGATATTTTCGAGACGTATCATTCCGGGGAAAACCTTGCGCACTCTGGAGCGCGGCAGATACGCGATCAGGACCGCGCGCGAAAGGGCGGGCGGCACTATGGCGCAGCGACGAACGCCTGGAGTTGCCGCCGCACCACATCGACGAAGGCGAGCGGCTGGTCGACCATGACATGGTGCGCGGCGTCCGCGATCACGGCTTTCGACACCTCGGCGGAGGCGCAGAGCGCGTCGAGATGCGCCAGATCGTCCGGATTGTAGAGCGCCGAATTGGCTCCCAGAACCAGCGCAAGAGGCACCTTCGAACCGGCGAACATGGCATCGAAATCATGCTTGCGGGTGCCGCGGCGCCAATGGCGCGGATCGAACCGCCACGTCCAGCCGCCATCGACCTTTTTCAGCCCGTGCCGGGCGATGTGGTCGGCGATGAAGAGATTTTCGCAAGGCTGCTCGGGCGCGAAGCGAAAGCGTGCAAGCGCTTCGCCGAGGCTCCGATAGATCCGATGGATACGATAGGCTTCGGGATCGGTCGGCTTGCGCGCCGCGCGCGTCGCCTCGGAAAAGAGCGGCGGGTCGACGATAACCATCCCGCCAAATCTGTCGGGCATCCGCTCGGCCATGCGCAACGCCGGGAGCGATCCGAAGGAATGCGCGACGACGAACGGCTTTTGCGAGGCCTCGAACACGCCCGTAGCCGCGCCCGCCGCGACCGCCTCGTCGACATGCTGGTCGATCGAATAGTCCTCGCGCCAGTCCGAACGTCCCATGCCCGACCAGGACAGCGCCGCGACGCGGAAGCGGTCGGCGAAGGAAGGCGCGATGAAGTCCCACCAGTCGGCATGGGCGCCGTTGCCATGCAGGAAAAACAATCCGCGATCGCCCCGCGCGCCCCAGGCCAGCGTCTCGATCGCCGCTCCGTCCACGCTCACGGCGCTGCGCTCCGGTGCGGCGGCAAGCACATCGGCGAACCAGTCCGGCGCGGGCGGCGGTTCACCGGAAAACGGTGCAAGCAGTGTCGCGCGGGCGCGCCGGGCGGTGGGGGCGGCATCTGTCATCGCCGTCCTTCCTTCCAGCCGGCGCGGGTTTTGGCAAGTGCGCAACATGCGCCCTACAGTTGCAAAATACCTGGTCGCGGCAGCCGAAGGACGAGATCGAAGCCCTTCCGGCTTGACTTGTGGCACCGGGGGTTTATCGAACAGGTCTCGTCACTTGAGATAACATCTCGACAAGAACACACTGTTTCAGGGAGGAATGCCCATGCTCAACCGTCCGTCCAAGACCCTCGCGCGCCTCGTCGGTGCCTCGCTCGTGATCGGCGTTGCCATGACCGGCGCCAAGGCGCAGGAATTCATCAACGTCCTCACGGGCGGCACGTCCGGCGTCTATTATCCCCTCGGCGTCGCCCTGTCGGAAATCTATGGCGAAGGCATCGAAGGTTCGCGCGCCCAGGTTCAGGCCACCAAGGCCTCGGTCGAAAACCTCAATCTGCTCCAGCAGGGCCGCGGCGAGATCGGCTTCTCGCTTGGCGATTCGCTCGTTCTGGGCTGGGAAGGCAACGAGGACGCCGGCTTCCGCGAGCCGCTGACCAAGCTGCGCCGCATCGCCGCCATCTACCCGAACTACATCCAGCTCGTCGCGACCGCCGACAGCGGCATCACGACATTGGCCGATCTTGCCGGCAAGACCTTGTCGGTCGGAGCGCCGGCCTCGGGCACGGAGCTCAACACGCGCTCGATCCTCGCGGCGGCAGACATGAGCTACGAGGATCTCGGCCAGGTGCAGTACCTGCCCTTCGCCGAATCCGTTGAGTTGATGAAGAATCGCCAGCTCGATGCCACGTTGCAGTCGGCAGGGCTCGGCGTCGCCTCGATCCAGGATCTGGCGACCACCAACCCGACGACGGTCGTCGAGATTCCGGCCGATCTGGTCGAATCGATCGGCGCCCCCTATGCGCCCGGCGTCATCCCGGCCGGCACCTATAACGGCCAGGACGAGGACGTGCAGACTGCCACCGTCATCAACTACCTCGTCACTCACGAGGACGTCTCCGAAGAGACCGCCTACCAGATGACGAAGCTGCTCTACGAAAACCTTGACCGCATGGTCTCCTCGCACTCCGCCGCATCGGCCATCTCGCTGGAAAACGCGGTCGACGAGAACCCGGTGCCTCTGCATCCCGGCGCCGAGCGCTATTACCGCGAACAGGGCCTGATCCAGTAAGGATTGCGCTTTCGCGATAAGAACCAGACTTGATGCATCCGTTGGCGCGCACCGGCCCGCCGGCGGATTTTTCGATGGAGCGGGCGCGTTGCCTGCAATGGGGAGAGGCCACCCAAGATGACGAAGAACACGGAACTTGCAGGCGACGAAGCCGAAAAGCGGCTCGGCGACGCACCGATGGCAGCCGCCGCGGAGGCACCTGCGGCGCCCGCCGATCCCGAGCATGGTCTTCCGTCTGGCTTCGGTATCGGGATGGCGGGCACGGTCGTCTTCGCCATCGCCATCGCCTTTTCCGTGTTCCAGCTCTGGGTTGCGGCCTTCCATGCCATTCCCAGCCAGGTCGTGCGCTCGATGCATGTCGGCTTCGTGCTGCTGCTGGGCTTCACGCTGATCGCCAATCTCACCGGCGGCGGCATCGTCAAGAAGACGATCCTGTGGGCGATGGGCATCGTCGGCTTTTGCATCGGCGCCTATTATTGGGTCTTCTACAACGACCTGATCCTGCGCGAGGGCGGCTTCCTCCTGACGCAGGACCTGATTGTCGGCGGTCTCTTGATCGTCCTCGTTTTCGAGGCAACGCGGCGTCTGATGGGCCCTGCCTTGCCGATCATCGCCGGCATCTTCCTGCTTTACGGTCTCTTCGGCGAGTATGCGCCGGGCGTCCTCGCCCATCGCGGCTATGACTGGGACCAGGTGATCGGCCAGCTCGGCTTCGGCACCGAGGGCATCTACGGCACACCCGTCTATGTGTCGTCGAGCTACATCTTCCTCTTCATCCTGTTCGGATCGTTCCTCGAACGCGCCGGCATGATCAAGCTCTTTACCGACGTCTCGCTCGGCATGGTCGGCCACACCAAAGGCGGCCCGGCCAAGGTCGCGGTCGTCTCGTCGGCCTTCATGGGCACGATCTCCGGCTCGGGCGTGGCAAATGTCGTCACCACCGGCCAGTTCACCATCCCGCTGATGAAGCGCTTCGGCTACAAGCCCGCCTTTGCCGGCGGCGTCGAGGCGGTGTCGTCGATGGGCGGGCAGATCATGCCGCCGGTCATGGGCGCCGTTGCCTTCATCATGGCCGAAACGCTGAGCATCCCCTATGCGCAAGTCGTGATCGCCGCGATCATCCCCGCCTGCCTCTACTTTTTCTCCGCCTTCTGGATGGTGCATCTGGAGGCCGGCAAGCGCGGCCTCCTCGGAATGCGCAAGGACGAGACGCCAAGCGCGCTCGGCGCGCTCAAGGCCGGCTGGTATCTGCTCATTCCGCTGGGCGTCCTCGTCTATCTGCTGTTCACCGGCTTCACACCGCTCTTCGCGGGCACGATGGGTCTTGCGCTTACCGCCGTCCTGATCCTCGGCGGCGCCATCGCACGCGGGCTGCCGAACCAGACGATTCGCTATCTCTACTGGGTGCTGCTCGGCCTCGTCTGCGCATCCTTCTTCCGCTACGGCGTCAACGTCATCATCTGGACGATCGCCGCCCTGGTTCTGGTCAATTTCTTCGTCAAGGGCGGTCGCGAAACGCTCCTCGTCTCGCGCAACGCGCTGGCCGACGGGGCCAAGAACGCCTTGCCTGTCGCCATCGCCTGCGCCATGGTCGGCGTCATCATCGGCATCCTCAGCCTCACCGGCTCGGCTTCCACCTTCGCCTCCTTCATCGTGCGCATCGGCGAGCAGAGCCTCTTTGCCTCGCTGGTCCTCACCATGCTGACCTGCCTTGTGCTCGGCATGGGCATCCCGACGATCCCGAACTACATCATCACCTCGTCGATCGCCGGCCCGGCCCTGCTCGAGCTTGGCGTGCCGCTGCTCGTCAGCCACATGTTCGTGTTCTATTTCGGCATTCTCGCCGACCTGACCCCGCCAGTGGCGCTTGCCGCCTTCGCGGCCGCGCCGATTGCCAAGGAATCGGGGATGAAGATCGGTATGCAGGCGGTCAAGATCGCGCTGGCCGGCTTCGTCATCCCGTTCATGGCGGTCTATACGCCCGCATTGATGATGCAGGCTGGCGGGCCGCTCGATGCCGCCATCGGCTTCTGGCCGGCAGTCGTCTACATCACCTTCAAGGCATTGTTTTCGATCACGTTATGGGGCGCGGCCGCCATCGGCTTCCTCTTTGTTCCGCTGAACTGGTTCGAGCGGATCTGGGCGATGGTCGCCGCCTTCACCATGGTCGTCGCCTTGCCCGTCACAGACGAAATCGGCTTCGCGCTCGGCTTCGCCCTCATCGGCTTCCACTGGTGGCGCACCCGCGCCACCAGCAATGCGGCGCCGGCCGAATGAACCTGTGCGTCGAGGCGGCGGGAACGCTCGTCGCCCTGGCGCTGCAATCCTTCACGCTGTCCTGGGATCATTCGGTCGAGAAAATCGAGTGGTCCGAGCGCTGGACAATCGACCGGCAGGGTCTCGTCCTGGAAGAAGCCGCAGTCAGGGGGACGGGCGCCGGAATGGAGATTCCCGAGGGCGCGGTTCTGAAGGACGGCGCCTGGCGCTATCGGCCGAACCTGCCCCCGCTGCCCGAACTTCTCCTGTCGGACGCCGGGCGGGGAGCCGACTGGACGCTTTGCGACGGGAACGGGCGCTGCCGGCAGCTTTCCGATCTGGTGCCTGCCGCGGGAACCGTCATCCGGCTGTCGCCATGCGACAGCGCCGAAAGCCAGCCTTGACCGTCTCGCCAAAACAATGCCTTTCTGACGGCGACAATGGCAGCGACTGCGCGATTGCAGGCAGGTCGACGGAACTCCAGTGAACGAACATCATCCGCAACGTCCATCGAACGAACCACGTTGGCTGGGACCGACGAGCTCGGGCCGGGTCGCGCTGGTGCCGCCCTTGTCGGCGGCGCGCTGGCTGCTGGTGCTGGTCGTTGCGGCCGGCATCTACTTCTTCCACGGATTTCTCGTCCCGGTTCTGGCGGCACTCGTCATCGGCTTTGCGAGCTGGCCGCTCTACAGCCGTCTGCGATACCGCATCGGCGGCTCCAACATTCTGGCGGCGACGCTCGCCATCGTCCTCATCGTCGCCTTCCTCGTCGTGCCCATCATCATGGCCATCAGCTATGCGGCCACCGAGATGCGTGAATGGTTCTTCTGGGCGGTCGAGGCCAACCGGACCGGCAGCCCGACGCCGGACTGGATGGCGGCCTTGCCGGCGGTCGGCTCATGGATCGATGAACAGTGGGTGCGCTATATCGGCCATCCCGGCGCGATCGGCGAACTGGTGCAGCTCGTTTCGGGCGCCAATATCGGCAATATCTACCGCGCCGCCCTCGCAGCCGGCGGCGGGCTTTTCGCACTGTTCCTCAACCTTCTCTTCATGCTGATCGCGCTGTTCTTCATCTACAAGGACGGCGAGCGCTTCGTCGGACAGGTCGACCGGATCGGCGAACGCATCCTGCCGACCCGCTGGAGCCGCATTTCCCGCGTCGTTCCAGCCACCATCTCCTCAACGGTCACCGGCATGACGCTGATCGCCATAGGCGAAGGCATCGTGCTCGGCGTCGCCTACTGGATCGCGGGCGCACCCTCCCCCGTCACGCTCGGCGTCATCACCGGCGTCATGGCCCTCATCCCCGGCGGCGCGCCGCTGTCGTTCAGTCTGGTCTCGATATATCTGATCGCGAGCGGATCGCCCTTCGCAGGCGTCGCGCTGTGGATCTGGGGCTCGGTGGAACTGTTCATCGTCGACAAGACGTTGCGGCCGAAGCTGGTCGGCGGCCCCATCAAGCTGCCCTTCCTGCCGACCTTCTTCGGCCTTATCGGCGGCGTGAAGACGATGGGCTTCATCGGGCTTTTCATCGGCCCCGTGCTGATGGCTCTGCTTGTCGCTATCTGGCGCGAATGGGTTCGCGAACTGGAATTCACCGAGCCTGTCGTTCCCGACCTTCCGCCGGATTCGCCGCATACGACGCCGCCGGCCTCGCGCCTCGGCTGAAACGTTTTAGTCGACGGCGTCGCCCGCCGCGCTCGACGCGGCACGGTGGAAGAAATACGCGCCGAAGAGCGGAACGATCAGCGCCGTCATCAGCGCATAGCGCAGCGACTCTCCGTTTGCCTCACCGAACCCCTGTGCGATGAGCGCATCGCTGACGATGCCGACAAGCGCCGGCGCAAGGCCGTAGGCGACGAGCGACGAAACCAGCACCGCGAGCGCCACCATCGTGCCGCGCAGGGAAGCGTCCGCAACCACCATGATGCAGGCGAGCGACGGCCCCAGGCTGGTGCCGGCGATGAGGAAGGCGAAGAAGAGGACCGTATAGGCAGCCGACGCGCTGCCGGCGAGATAGAACGCGGCGAGCAGCGGCACCGACAGCGCGGTGGCGAGCGCCGGCCACCAGAACTCCCAGAGCCGGTTCCGCTTGCGCAGCGCGTTGACGATCACGCCGCCTGCAAGCGTGCCGATGACGAGGCCGACGCCAAGGCTCGCCCCGCCATAGGTCCCGACCTCCGCCGCGCTGGCGCCATGCGCGCGTTGAAGGAACGCCGGTATCCAGTTTGCGACACCGACCGTCACCAGAACGAGCGGTGTCCCCGCCAAAAGGTTGCGCGCGGTGCGTATGCCGAGAAGATACCGGATTGCCTGCGACCAGGGAACCTGCGTCGAGACCAGCTTGTCGAACGCGCCGCGCTTCGGTTCGCGGCCAAGGAAAAAGACCAGCGGCGCCACGATCAGGCCGGGGATGGCGAAAAGCATGAACGTCGTTCGCCAGCCATAGGCTTGTGCGAGATGTCCGCCGGCGACGAGGCCGATGAACGTACCAAGCGTGCCGACGCCGGCGAAGATCGACAGCGCCAGTGCCCGGCGCTCAGGCGGGAAATAATCGGCGATGATCGACTGGCCGCAGGGCGCGCAGCCCGAAACCCCGGCGCCGACCATCGCCCGCGCAGCAAACATCTGCCCGAAGCCTGCCGCAGCGCCGCAAAGCGCCGAAGCCGTGCTCCAGAAGGCAAGCGCGCCCGAGATCAGGCGAACCCGGTTGCGTGTGTCGGCCAACCGCCCCATGACGAGACCGAAGCCGCCATAAAGGACCGCGAAGGCGATGCCGCTGACGATCCCCATCTGCGTGTCGGACATGGCCAGATCGACCTTGATCGCCTCCAGCATCACCGAGAACAGCACCCGGTCCATGAAGTTCATGAGATTGATGACGGCAAGCGCGGCGAGCATCGCATAGGCGATATTGAGCCGTCGCGGGCGAGCCGCGTCGGACCTGTTGTCGAGGTCGGCGGAAACCAGTGTCATGTCGTCTCTCCCGACCGGCGCCCCAGCCGGAGTGAAGCTGTCGTGCCGCTTCTTCGCGAGCAGGCATCGCACAGAGCAAGCCAGCGATGCTTTAAGGAACGCTGAATTACCGATCATAGACGTAAAAACGGCGGGCTTTTGCCCGCCGTGGTCAATGTCCGGTTAAGAAAAGAAGCCCTTAGACGGCATCCTGGAGCGTCGCGAGTTGTGCGACGAGCTGTTCGGCCTTCGAACGCTGGTCGTCGTCCTTCGCGTCGTCGAGATCCTCGCGCGCCTCCTGGATACGCCGCGCGATATCGTCCTTGTCGACGTCGGCAACGGATATCGCCGACTCCGCGAGCAGGGTGCAGCCTTCCGGCACGACGTCGGCGAAACCGCCGAACACGACATACCGATCCTCGCGGCCGCCGCCGAACTGGACCCGCACGACGCCCGGCTTGATCGTGGTCATCAGCGGCGCATGGTTGGCCATGACGGTCAGTTCACCCTCGGTGCCGGGGATGACGACAGCCTCGACCTCTTCGGAGACGAGAAGACGCTCCGGCGAGACGAGTTCGAACTTGAAAGTTTGTGCCATGTCAGTCCGAGTGAATGGTGAATGGTGAATGGTGAATGGTCGCGACCATCGCACACTACCCCCACTCACATTTCACTTCTCTCCGTTCACCATTCACTATTCACCATTCACCGCAATCAGGCGGCTTCGGCGGCGAGTTTCTTGCCCTTCTCGACGGCTTCTTCGATGGAGCCGACCATGTAGAAGGCGGCTTCCGGAAGGTAGTCGTATTCACCGGCGACGAGGCCCTTGAAGCTCTTGATGGTGTCGGCGAGGTCGACCAGCTTGCCCGGCGCGCCGGTGAAGACTTCGGCGACGAAGAAGGGCTGCGACAGGAAGCGTTCGATCTTGCGGGCACGGGCGACGGTCAGCTTGTCCTCTTCGGAAAGCTCGTCCATGCCCAGGATCGCGATGATGTCCTGAAGCGACTTATAGCGTTGCAGCGTCTGCTGCACCGAACGGGCAACCGCATAATGCTCTTCGCCGACGATCTGCGGATCGAGCATACGCGAGGTGGAATCGAGGGGATCGACGGCCGGATAGATGCCCTTTTCGGCGATCGAACGGTTCAGCGTCGTCGTCGCGTCAAGATGCGCGAACGAGGTTGCAGGCGCCGGATCGGTCAGATCGTCGGCGGGGACGTAGATCGCCTGAACCGAGGTGATCGAGCCCTTGGTCGTCGTCGTGATCCGCTCCTGCAAGGCGCCCATGTCGGTCGCCAGCGTCGGCTGGTAGCCGACGGCCGAGGGAATGCGGCCCAGAAGCGCCGACACTTCCGAACCCGCCTGCGTGAAGCGGAAGATGTTGTCGACGAAGAAGAGAACGTCCTGGCCCTGGTCGCGGAAATACTCGGCGACCGTCAGGCCGGTCAGGCCGACGCGCGCGCGCGCGCCGGGCGGCTCGTTCATCTGGCCGTAGACGAGCGCCGCCTTGGAACCTTCGCCGCCGCCCTTCTTGTTGACGCCCGATTCGATGAACTCGTGATAGAGATCGTTGCCCTCGCGGGTGCGCTCGCCGACGCCGGCGAACACCGAGTAGCCGCCATGCGCCTTGGCGACGTTGTTGATCAGTTCCTGGATCAGAACCGTCTTGCCGACGCCGGCGCCGCCGAACAGGCCGATCTTGCCGCCCTTGG
>JAESGM010000347.1_pt1 | contig 54024 bp, 53 predicted proteins | sample 9269721 | NCBI WGS metagenome assembly JAESGM01 (sample SAMN15720920, study PRJNA650825) | algae metagenome | isolation source: Komarekiella atlantica HA4396-MV6 and co-occurring heterotrophs from... | place: USA: Theobald House, Kauai, HI | collected 2009-07-29
GAGGAGGCGATCGGCGTCATGGACGAGGTCCAAGCCTCGATCGTCGTGGCGGCGATCCTGCAGCGCGGCGAGGCGATATCCAGCGCGGGCGGTTATCTGCGCGAGTTGACGCGAAAGGCGCAAGCGGCCGAGTTTTCGCTTGGGCCTATGCTGATGGCCCTGATCGGCAGCCGCCGGCGCGACAAAAAACGGGCCTGAGGGTGATGCTGCGCCGCCACGCTTTGTCTAGATGTTTTTGCCGAGGCCGACCGAGCCCTTGCAGTCGCCGCCGCGAGGGCTTGTGATGACGGGCATGGCGAAACTGTCCCGCACAATCGTGACCATCTTGCTCGCGGGCCGGCACGCGTCGCTGGGCGGCCGGAGTTTGCGCGACCGGGCGGCCAATCTGGCGCGGATCGCTTCGGCTTACAGCCGGGCCGAGCTCGAGGCCGAAAAGGGCATTGGGCCAGCGCGGGCGGCGGAGGTCGAGCATTGGCTGGCAGGGCAGGGGTTTTCGCTGCGTGTCAACCGGGAGTGCCGGATCGCTTCGATCGCGGGCGCCGAAATCGCATCCAGCCAGGCCGAGCAACTTTCCGGCTTGGAATCCCGATGACGGATAGCTTTTGTCCGGCGACGATGTGCCCGCTGTTTGCGGCCGAGGGCTCCAGTTTCAGCGGAGCGGTCAATGCGCCCTGCGAGCGCGAGGGCTGCCGCTGGTTCGACGGAACACTCTGTCAGGCCGGGCGGGTGGCGATTGGCGAGGTCGTGATGGCCTCGGCCGGGCAAGGTGGGTCCTGGCCGCGCTTGAGCGATCCGATGCGTCGTCGCGAATTCGATTGCCCGCGCGCGCATGACTGCTCCTGGCAGCAGCAGTCGCCCGGCGGCTTATGCGCTCCGCGTCGAGCCCTGGCGCACGGGCTCGATCCGCGGCATTGCCGATAGAGGTTACCGCGGCCGGTTCGCGGAGCGCTGCTCCAGGCGCAACAGGGCCGCGGCTCGCCGCGTCTTTTCCTCTCGCCAGCGCGCCTCGACCTGATCGGCAATCAGGTCGCGGTCGATGACGACCATGCGAAGCATGCCGAGCTTGAACGAGACCTCCGACAGGAGCGACAGTTCGTCCTCCGGCAGGTCATAGGCGCCGCCGTCGAACACAGGCGCCAGGGCCGCCTTGGCAGCATCGATGGCTTGGTCGAGCTGCGCGCAAAAACGCTGGCGCCGGTCGTCGCTCATCGGCATGACAACATCTCCATTGACCGTCGAAAACATGAAGGCTGTCGGCCCCGAAAGAAAGCTCAGATCGCCAACCGAGCCGCTTTGCTCATGGCTTGGTCAGCGTCGTTGTAATAGCGCGCGGCCTGCTGGACCGAGCGATGCTGCGACTGGCGCATGGCGGCGGGTAGGGCGACCCCGTTGCGCCCAGCTTCGGTCAGATAGCCCGAGCGCAGCCCATGGGCGGAGAAGTCTACCGGATCGAGCCCAGCCATGGCGCAGCGCCGTTTCAGGATCAGATTGATCGCCTGCGGCGCAAGCGCCCGGTCGCTGATTGCCTCCCATTGGTCGATCGCTCGGAACACCGCCCCCCTTTTGACATCGGCCCGCTCGATCCACTCCCGCAGCGCCGCGACGGGCGCCCCGATCAGCAGGACGCGCGCGTCATCGTCCGCTTGGGTGTTTTTGGTGCGCCCGAGCGCGATCGCTAGGCAGGGCAGGTGCGGCGAGTTTTTGTCATCGGGATCGAGAAGTACATCCGGCTCGTCGCTCAACTGCTCGAGCCGTAACCGCGCCACCTCGCTGCGCCGGCGCCCGCCCGAGGCGAAGGCCACAAGCAGGATGGCGAGATCGCGCGTGTCGGCGAGACGATCAGTTTGGCAGGTCGCGATCAGCCGGTCCAAAATGTCGCGCGTCACGGCGCGCTTGCTTTTGCGCTGGCGCGGTTTTGCGCTGGCCCGGACCGCCAGGCGCACGCTGGTGCGGATCGCGGGGGTGCCGAGCGGGCTCTCAAGCCCTTTCCAGCGATGCAGGGTCGCCCAGTGGGCCAGGCGGCGCTTCACGGTCGAGCTGGCGTGCGGTCCCTCGGCTCGCAGATGGTCGCCGGCGCGCAGCATGGTCTCCACGTCGATCGGCATACCGTGGGCGCTGTCGTCGGCGCGACGCGCCGGATCCCAGAGGTGATGCGCCACGAACTTGAGCACCAGCCCCTCGGGCGCCGGCCAGGGCAGGCAAAAACCTGTCGAGAAGAACGACCAGGCTTCGAGATAGGCCAGATCCGAGGCTAGCGCGCGCAGCGAATTTTCGCCCATGCCTTCGCGGGCGAGATGGCGCAGCGTCTCGACGTCGTCGTCGGTCAGGATTGCGGCGAGCTGATCGCGTCGCTCCATCGGCAAAATGCCGGCGAGCGCGTCGAGTTTTTCGGCCCGCCGGGCATTTGGCTCGGCCGAGGGGAGGGCGATCGCTGTCACGGCTGCTCCTGGTGCGGCTGGCGATGGCCGATTTCGTCGACCGGAAGCCCGGCACGCGTCTCCGGCGGCGGTTTGGAGCGCCAGAATCGCCGATTTCCGCGCGCGTGTCTATCACTATCGATAAGAGGTACTTATCGATAGTGATGGACATCCAATGATGGGTGCCGATGTGAAATAAGTTAATTGCGCTTTCGATTGGTTATGGTAGATGTGTTGGCGTGAATTCAATTGGCTACGACCTCTCGCGCGCTGACCTCCAAACCCTGGTTTTGGACTGTGCCGCAGCCGCCGAGGCCGCGGCGATCGCGCTCGCCCGTTTCGACGAGCGCTTGCTCCGCGCCGAGCCCGTCCTGGGGGAAGGAGCACGCCAGCGCGGCCACGCCTTCGAAGCCCAGGCCCTGATTGGGCTCACCGGGGGGCTGTGCCCGCTCGAAGATCTCGTCTTGCACGACGCCGGCATGGATGTGCGCAGCCCGACGCGCGAGCTCGCGCGGGCCGCCACCATGCTCGACGAACGACGGCGCCTGGCGCGGCGCGAGCCGGCCGAGATTTTGAGCGAGAGCGCCCTGCGACTGCGGCTCGGGATCGAGGGGCCACCGGAACCAGGTCGGCCGGGCAGGGCGACGACCCCGTCGGGGACCGTGAAACAGCTCGCGGCGCCCTGGGACCGGACCGATCGTGAAGACGACGAGGAGGACCAGGCCGACGAGGATACCCTCGACCTTGAGGAAGAGGAGGAGGACCATCACGCTGATCCGGCTTTCGCCGAAATCGACGCATTGTTGGTCCGGACGCGAAAAAAGCTCAATGCCTGGAACGATCTCTCCTCCGAGGAGGGGCGGAAAAGCCTGACGCTGCGCGATCCCGCCTATGACGCCGTGGGACGGTTTGAGCGCTGGCTTGCGATCCTGGAAGAGGGGAGGGGGCTGCCGGCGGCACTCGCCGCCGCGCTTGCTCTTGATTCCTGGCTTTGGCTCGAGCCGTCGGAACGCGCGGGCGAGCTCGGCTTTGCGTTTGCCGCGACCGTATTGCGGCAGCGGGGTCTGGCAGCAGCGCATTTGCCGGCGCTTGGGCTGGGGCTGAGGCGGGGACGGTTTCGGTGGAGCCCTCGTTTGGCGCTCGGCATCCGGATCGCGGGGCTGCTCGGCGCGTTTGGTGAGGCGGCGGCGTTCGGGCAGGGCGATCTCGATCGGCTCTCGCTGGCGCGGAGCGTGATGCTGCGGAGGTGTGAGGGCAGGCGGGGGAATTCGAAGCTGGGCGAGCTCGTCGATCTGTTCGTCGCGTTACCGCTCGTCACCGTGCAGCTGGCGGCGGCGCTGCTGAAAGTGACGCCGCAGGCGGTCGAGGCGATGCTGAAGGAGCTCGGCGGCAGCCTGCCGCGTGAACTCACCGGACGAAAGCGCTATCGGGCATGGGGGATTATGTGATCCCAGGCCGCGAGGCGATTTGAGATCGGCTGGTTTGATTTTCAGTTCCGCAGGCTGACGCACCTCACCGTGTGGTTGCTCTCTTCAATCACGGCCAGGGATAAGGGGCTGACGATTAGCAGAATCGACGTCGCGGCGGACCGCCCGTTGATGATCGAGTTGCCCAAAGCCTCGGCGCTCGGCGAAGTGATGGCCGAGGCCTGATGGCGGCGATGGTCTGCTGAATTACAGTTTGGGCGCCCACTTGGCGATTTCGGTCAGGATGTCGTCGAAGGCCGGCTGGCCGCGGAAATAGAGCGCGCTCGACGCGGTATAGGCCTTCTGCAGGGTGGCGCGGGTCGCGGGGTCGCTCAGGATGAAGGCCTCGTTCTCGATGATCACCGGGTTGTCCGCCTTGGGAAAGCGCTTTGCCTTATGATCGAGGTAGCCCCGCGTGCCGACGAACGCCTGCACGGTCGGGTCCTGGAGCAGGGAATAGACGTCGTAGTAGTGGCGCATGAAATTGGGCGGGAACGTGCCGGTCTCTTGCTGCTGCCGGAACTTGGTCGAGATCGCCTGCAGCTTTTCAACGAGCGTATGGCCCGGGTGGTAGCAGGCGACGCCTTTGGCGCGGTTGTCGATGATCTCGACCCGGCTGGCGGCGAAGTCATGTGCCCACGAGCTGATGTCTCGCGCCTCGTTTGGGGCGACATCGTCGAAGCCGACTTCGAGCAAGACCCCGTCCTTAAGGCCCTCGATCGATCCATTGATGCTGGCATAGGTCAGGCGAATGCCCGCGCTGCGATATTGGCGGGTTTCATCGAACGCCGTGTCCCGCTCAATGGATGTGATCCCGTCGATGGCGATGGTCTGCGCCAGCCGATCATAGAAATCCTTGCGGCTTTGGACGTGGGCAGGTTTGTCGTGGTTGCGGCCGATCATCACCGCCGGATCGGCCGGGGGCTCGATGCGGATGTCGATGTCTTCAGAGAACCGGCTGATCAGACCATAGCCTTTTGACAGCGACGTGCCGCCCTTCAGCTCGAACGTCATGCCAAGTTGCTGCAGGCCGTAAAGGCTTTGCATGATCCAATAGTCCTTCTCGACCAAGCCAGGCGCGATGCCCTGGTCATTGGCGACGATCCGGATCAGATCGGCGAACTGTGGATGGTTGTGTAGGAAATCACGCGGCATTCTGGGTCCCCACCTCGGCCAGAGCGCGGGCGAAGAACTTCTTGGCCCGCTCGGAGCCATAGGACTGTGCGGCCTTCTTCACCCGGGCTCGGTCACTGACGGCCAGGCGCGCCTTGACGCGCTCGAGCACCTCCCCGGCGCTCTCTCCAAGCTGGTCGAGGTTGTTGACCAGATCGACCATCAGAAACTCAGCGGTGAGCTTCTTCGGGAAGGTGGGCTTCATCCTGAAATCATATGTGCGTCCGCCCAGCGCGAACTTGCCATGGCGCTTGTGGTTATAAACCACGGTTTTGTTGTGCAGCTGGGTCGTGCCGACGCCGAGCGCATTGTAGGCGTTCGGCGAGGCCAGCAGGAACGGGCCGCCTTTCAAGAAGGTGGCGACGAGGGTGTCGTCCTGGGGAGGCGCCTTGCCGAAGGCGGTCTCTTTGGGCGCGTAGTAGAGGCCGCCGGCGAGCTTGGTGAGGACGCCGGCCTGCACCGCTTCCTTGAGATGACGATCGACCGCCGCCGACCATTGGGCCAGATCCGCCCGGCGGTAGGTCTGCCCGGGTCGGAGCTTGGCTTTGAACTGGTCGAACTTGCTCATGGCTGCAATTTAGACCTCCGCGGGCAGTTTGCAAGGAATGTCATTAAAAATCCATGCAAGGACTGACGAGGCTGCCGTGTGGTGGTTCCAATAGGGGAGGGAAAGGCATTCACGGAGCCAGCGCAACATGTTGAAAATGCTGTACATCAGTTTCGGGATTTAATTGGAAAGCGACCACTACTATTCAGTCGATCAAAAACGAGGGTTGATACGTCTTGCTGCCCTGTCGGTCGAAATCGAATTCATAAACGACGCAAGGGGCTATGCCCTGATGGTGCTGACCGAGAAAAAACAGAAAACTGTTGGGGCATGCCGCGAAGATGTGGACCACGGCATCAGGGTCGTGCGCTGTAATCTCCCGCAAGTGATTGGAGACGTGCTCGGCAAGGACCGCCGCGTGCGCGCCGCCCGCCACGCTTTGCTGTCCCGGCCCGCCGGGAAGCGCGAACGAAACCAGGCGCCCCACGCCCGGTAAATGCGCCGCGACGTAGGCTCGCGCCTGCGCGGTCGCGGACTGTGAAATGCTGATCGCAACTGCGATATCGTTGCCGGTGCCAAGGCTCTCATCGGCGACAACGAAGCGCGCGCCGTTGGCGGCCGAAGCGTCATCCGCGCGCCAGATTCGAGAGCCCACCCGGCCCTTCTGCACCAGCTGTGTCTGAACGCCGGATTTTAAATCAAGAACGGCACCGGCAAGAAACGCGATCGAGGCATGCGCATCCAGTATCAGGCGCAGCCTTCCGGATTTCTTGACCGCCGCGCGCAGGAAGTCCTCGACCTTCGGGCGAATATCCGTTTGCCAGTCGCGATCGTCCTGAAGATAGCGCAGACGGAAATCGTCTGTCAGCAACAGGGTGTTGTCGGGCGAAGCGCCGACAATATCAGCCGCCGGCCCGAGGAAGCTGCGGATCGCTACCGGCAAAAACAGATCGGGCTCGGACAGCCGTTCGACGAGAAGCCGCTCATCGCGGCAGAATTGAAGCAGGGTTTCCCGCGTCAGGGCATGAAGCTGACGGACTTTCAACTGGCGGGCCAGCTCGTCATACCGGAAATCTGAATCGGCGGCGCTGCACGTCAACACGCCCACGACCTGCGCCTTGACGTTGATCTCGGAACGCAACTCGTCGAGGGACCGGTGGCCGTCAATGACCCGCAGGCCGCGGACGACGGCTTTCAGGGCCTCGTCGTCGGGCAGCTGAAGATGCTCGCGCCAGAGCTTGCGCACCTGCCCCATCCGGCTGCGGTCGGTCGTGCCATCGAACAGTCTTTCGATAAGCAGGGTCCTGTCGTGACCGGAAACGAGGATGGCGAGAGGATCGCCGTCCTTGATGCGGTAGGTGGTCAAGAACGTGAAGTGCGCGGAAGACGGCGTAGTTAACCGTGCCTGTTTCAGGCGCTGAAGAAGGGAGAAGGACTGCGCGCCGATAAAATCGGGATCGATGAAGTCCTCGTATCCGAAGCGTCCGCCGGTCTGCACATGCCATTTGACCTGGTGATAGTCCGCCGAAACGCGTTCAGGCCCTGAACGCGCGACCGGTGGATCGTACCGGACGACCACATCGTCGAACGCTTTCGGCCCGTTTGCCTCGAACGTAACTTCCACGACGCAGGAATTCGGATCGAGAAGGTTGAACGCGTTCTCCCAGAATATCCGGGATTGATAATTGTCGCCGTGCCAGCGCGCCGTCACTGCCTCAGCCATGCGCGGCCTCCCCCCTGTCCGTCCCGGCGGCGGCTATCGTTCCCAACGCCATCATGACAGCGGGAACTTGGGGCCGAACAGGGCGCGCCAAGCCTTGAGCGCCTCGCCATTCCGCCCCCGCCGCGCATGGTCGATGGCAACCGTCGCATCGCGGCTCGCCGCCATAAGCAACTCGCGCGCCCGCTGCTTGCGGGCGGTGTCCATGCCGTCGCTGATCGCAGGCCCCAGTCCGGCGGGGTCAGGCCAAGTATCGAGAACGCGGTCGGCGAGCGTCGAGAAGAAGCCCTGAATCTCGTAGTCGAACCGGCCCTGCCAGTTACCGTACAGGCATTGAAGCGCCATGACCTCAATCAGGAAAGACGGCTTGACCGGCTTCTCGCCGTACCGCGCGTGGTTGTTCCAGTATTTGGCCATGCGCACGAGTCCCTTCCATTCGTTGGAAAAAGCCTGGTGCGCGGCGGTCGCCTTGCGGGCATGGATTTCAGGATTGGTCTTGATCCACTTGCCGGTATCGGTGTCAGGAATCTCGTAGTCGTCCCCGCTCGCGAACGCGGGCACCACGTCGACGCTGACCACCCGGTAATCGGTGTTATCCTCGGCGTCGATCACCACGCCGAAATCGACATTCACCGACCGGCTCTGTTTGCGCACGGCGCTCTTGCCGTATTTCTCCACCAGCGCGTCGTAGAAATCCCCGATAATGACGGTCGGCGCCTTTGAACGATAAGGCTTCTCCGACTCCTTCAGAACGAAAAAGATATCGATGTCCTTGAGCGGCTTCGTCTTGGTGTAGCGGGCATAGGAACCGGTCAGGAAGCTGCGTTCGATTCCGAATTTCGTAACAAGGTAGTCGCGCACTTCCGTCTGGCGCGCAGACGCGTTCTTCTGCTCCCTGTCATTGAGCTCAAGCCGGCTTTTGAACTTCCGGAACGCGTCATCGACCGTGAGCATCAGGTTTTTCTCCAGTAAGCGGTGCTGCCGCCAAGACCGTTATGCTCGATAGTCGAACCCAGGCTCTGGCGAACGAAGCCGTCGGTCGAGCGGTACTGCGCCGTGCCCCATCCCTCGACATCCGGGCGGCCGGTCTTGTTCTGGAGCAGCAGGCGATAGTGGGCTTCGCTCGGGGCGAGCCCTGCCTTGCGGATGTGATATTTGATCTGCTCGGTATCGGTCCAGAAGCCGCCGTCACCAGCGCCCGTCGTGTAGATGACATCGATATCCCACCGCCCGACCAGAGCGTCGTTTGCCGGATCGAAAATCTCGAGAACAACGGTCTCCAGATGCCGGGACCCCAGCCATACTTGAAGGGCCTTCATCTTATCCGCCCAGCTATCGACGAGGTTTGCCGGATCAAGCCCGCTGAGCCGGACGATGTCCTTCATGCTCTTGAGGATGTTGTCCGCCACGTAAGTGACGGAATGGGTATAGGTGTTGACGGTGACGCTGGTCATGACCCCAGAAATCCTTTCGGGTCGAGGACGAGTGTCTGGGCCTTCCCGGTGGCCGAACCTTCGTCGGAGGTCGCCGCATCATCAAGGTCGCGGGCGGTGATGCGCGTGCCGTGCTTTTTGAGAGCATTTTGAACCCACGACAGATCGTCCTTCTGGCAAGGCAGCGACACGCGCCAGTCGCCCGTGAGCGCGTCGAAGCCCAAAGCATCTTCATTGGCGTCAGTGCCATCGATGGCGTCGTCGTCATAGAGGCAATAAATACGCGTCCGCGGCCCGTCGCAGGTGACGACGATGGCAGCGTCCCGCGGGGCCTGATCGGCGATCACGCTCGCCGCCACGCCGCCGACCGCGAGCAATTCGCTGCGCGCACTCCCTGTCTTGCCGTGCGTCAGCAGATCGACAATGGCGGTCCAGGTCTGAAGCGCATCGCGCCCCGGCGTGCTGAGGAATGTTCGGCGCGTGACGGTACTCATTTTTCCTTGCCTCCCGCCAAGCGGCTCGCTTTGGCCGCCCGTGCGGCATTGAATATGTCCTCGATCGTTACCTGGCCGGGGTTCATAGCGGTCTGAGGGCTGCTCGCGAGGGCGTTTGCCACCATCTTGCGGATCGCCCGCCCGTCGAGGCCGACGCACTCACCGGCGCAGCGATCAAACTGCGGCGCGCTGGCGAGCTTGCCGATGGCGGGATAAGTCCGGCTCAGCCCCGTCAGGCAGTCTTTGAGAATGCGGCTGCACGCGTCACGGTCGGGCAGCGGAATCGGCATGACGAGATCGCAGCGTGACGTAAACGCGCTGTCGACGGCCTGCGGAAAGTTGCTGGTGGCGACGAACAGGAGGTTGGGATGCTGGTCGGCGAGTAAGTCGAGCTGGACCAGCACCGCATCGGTCGCGCGGTGAATGTCGATGGGGTTGGCTTCAAGGCTCATTTTCGACCGGTCCGCCGCTAGCGTCTCGACCTCATCGAGCAGGACGATTGTGGGACCCGCCATCGCGGCCTCTGCGATGGATTGCGAAAAAAGGTCAGAAACGGCGCGCTGCGTCTTGCCCATCGCCGAACTGGTCAGGGTGTGCGGCTCAACCTCGAGAAGCCGGAACGTGCCGCCGGGGAATGACTCTGCCGTCCGGTGCGCGAGCCCGCGTGCAAGCGATGTCTTGCCCGTACCGGGCGGTCCGACCAGCAGGATGACACCGTGCAAGGGGATGACACTGCGATCGACCTTCCCCCGCAGTGTGAAATTCAGGACCGCCTGTGAGAGAAGCTGACTCTTCAACCGCTCATCCAGAATGATCGAATCCCACAAGGCTCCGAGCCGCGCATCCGGCAGAGCGCGACTCCGCTGAATGCCTTTGGGCAGGTCATCCAGCTCTATCGTGGCCTTGTTCCTCATCGCGATCATCCTCCGGCCCTCCCGGCCTTCCGGTCAGGTGCCTCAATATGAAAAAGCCGCACCGGGATGGCGCGGCCTGACTGTTATCCCCGCGGCGGGTTCGGGTCCCGCCCGTGGCTATCGCTCTGCGCAATACGGCCGTCGCGATTGTGGATGCGCAGCTCGGTTTCCTGATTGCGGCTCACCTGCCGCCCATGGTCGACCGCCGCCTGCTTAGTCTCGAAGTGCCCCGATGCCCGGTCGGCACCGCCGCGCTTCACATCCCAGCCGCCGCGGGAGCTGGGGACTACATGATGGGTATCGGGCCCGCGCTTTGCTGCCATATCTATGATCTCCGCTGTGGATAACGAATTTAATGTACGCCTACTCCGAACATCCTATGTCGGCGCAATGCGCGTTGTCAAGCACATCCTATACTGCTACTCTGAACACGCGAAATAGCTAGGAGATCCGCCGTGTCCACGCCGCTAGGCGACAAAATCCGCGAACTTCGCAAAGCCAAGGGCTACACGCTCGACAAGCTGGCGGAGCTGGCCGAGTCCAGCAAGAGCTACATCTGGGAGCTGGAAAACAAGAACCCGCCGCGCCCGTCGGCGGACAAGGTCGCCAAGATCGCCGCGGTGCTCGGCGTCACGACCGATTACCTGATCGACCCGTCCGCAACAGTGCAGGTCGAGGACGCGACCGACACGGCGTTCTTCCGCAAGTACCAGAACATGGACCCCGCGACGAAGGACAAAATCCGCCGGATGCTCGACCTGATGGACGACGACAAATGACGGCTCCATTCGGTCCCGCGCGTTGGGCTTACGAAATCACGCATGTTCTCAACGCGGCGTTCGGGGCCGAGCGTTTTCCGATCGATATCGCCGAGATCGCGAAACTCTATTCGAAGCAAAGATATCCTGACGACCCCATCATCGGGATTTCCGGCGACGACCTCCCAAAATTCGATGGTGCCTTGTTCCGCGCGCCGGACGGGCGCAAGGGATGGGGCATAATCTATAACAATCGCATCCGTTCGCAGGGCCGGATCAACTTCACGCTGGCGCACGAGTTCGGACATTACCTGCTGCATCGCCAGGCCTATCCAAACGGCTTCTATTGCGGTCAGCAGGATGTAGTGCGGTGGGATTCGGAATACGGGCAGATCGAGCATCAGGCGAACGTCTTCGCCGCGAATTTTCTCATGCCGCTTGACGACTTTCGTCGCCAGATTTCCGCGAACGCGAAGGTCGACCTCGACATTATCGCGCATTGCGCCGATCGCTACCGGGTCTCCCTCATCGCCGCGGTATTGCGCTGGCTGAGCTACACAGAGAAGCGCGCGGTCCTCGTTGTCGCTCGCGACGGATATATTCTCTGGGCCCGATCCAGCGAAGCGGCCCTGAAAACCGGAGCCTTCTTCAGAACATCGGCGGGACCGATAGAGATTCCTGCCGCATCGTTGCCGATCAGGCAGGACCTGCTCGTCGACGGACGCGCCGCCGTCGATCACGACCGCGGCGTCTGGTTCAAGGAACCCGTCCGCGAGATGACCGTATTCGCCGAGCAATACGATTTCTCGATCTCTCTGCTCCTATTAGATGACGCTCGTCCATTCACTGCATTCGGCAGCGAATCCGAACCAGACACGTTCGACAAGATGGTCCAGGTTACCCGCCGGCGCGAATGGTAGTGCTTGAGCGAAAACGCTAGAAAGAAACCCCTGCAAGCGATGCCACAACATCGTGGTGAACACCCAATGTGTCGAAGCGCTTCCGGCTGTAGACTTGCTTCTGGTTTGCCGTGAGATGCCCGTCTCATTGAGCATGATGGGTCATTGGTAGATTAAGTCCACCACGGCGGTCCAATGCCGTCGCCCAGCCTGATACCCTCTTGTTGACGGAGCGCCAACGCCCGCTTGTGGTGCTTGCGGAAAGACAGCGCACTAGTGAGCCGGGCCGTTCGATACAACATTTCTGCCATTGCCACGCGTGTTGCTCCTTTCATACCATCTATCGGTTGCCCTTGGACGATCGACGAGCACGGCGTGAGGAACTATCGCATACAGCTGATCTGCGCAGGCGCTCTGCTCTTGGCTGGAGTGCAGCATGCTGCCGGGCAGGATGCTGCGCTCAAGGCGGTGCAGCGGCAATTGAGTGCGAAGGGTTATAAGCTCGGAACGCCAGACGGTTTCATGGGCAAGCGTACGGAAGAGGCCCTCCGGAATTTCCAGCGCGATCGAGGACTTGAGCAGACTGGTCGCCCGAATCGCGACACGGTCTCAGCGCTGCGAGACGTTTCACCGGGGCCACAACCGGTGATGACGCCTTCTCCCGAGACCGCGCCGGCCCAGGCGGTGACACCACCAGCGCCAACATCGTCGAACTCTATAGATAGCATTTCGTCTCCGCTGGCTCCTGCGCCTATGCTTGCGCCCCCAGCGATCGCCGACGTCGCGAGACCGTCCTTAAGCTCGGGGGCCGTGGCGGGGAAATCAACACCCATTCCGCTTCCCGGTTGGGGGTGGTGGCTGGCCAGCGGACTTGCAGGAGCGGTTATCATACATCTCCGAAGGCTCTCACAGAGGCCAATTTCCGCTGTTCCATTGACGGCTACCAGTGTGACCCTGAACGAGAAGGCATCGAAGCGTCCGACCCATCCGGAAAGTCCCGTCGTCGCTGTCGCCTTTAATCCCTTAAGGCCGGCTGTCTCGCCAACCGATCAGCGCTCCACACCGCCATCGTCGATAATCGCTTCCCATGTCGTGGGCAGCAACAACGCAGCCGTGGCTTCGGCATCCGCTCATAAGGCACCGGAATTCTATATATCCCCGATCGTCGACACCCCAACCCGCCAAGGATCGGGGAGCGCCCCGGGAGGGGCTGGACTGGAAGGCGCCAAGGGGCAGGCTCATGATGGCACGGCTTGGATCCACCCTGGCAAGGAGGTGCGGGTCAAGGATATCACGATCCGCGGCGGCTTGTTCTATCTCGGCGAAAAGCTGGGAACCGAAACGTGGAGCGAGGAGAATTGCCTTGTTCGCCCCTCGCTCCCAATCGCCAAGCCTGGAAAGGCCTCGGCGATCGAGTCCGGTTACTATCGGCACTATTCTCATGCCCCTCCAGAGGCTCGGCGTGCCTATCTGGAATGGCTCGCGTCTGGACGCGATGATCCGACGACGCCGGCAGGCTTGGTCGCGCTGTATTTCTTCGGGCTCGAGTATCGGATGTTTCGGGATGTGCCCGGATCGGATCGACCGGGACTGGTCGCGGAAGTTGAACGCTTGAGGCAAGTGTATGGTGGCGAAGGCTGGCTTTGTCGCTATTTCGATGCCTTTCTCGCTGCGGCGCGCATTGGACTGCAAGGCGCTCCAGCGCCCTTTCTGGCGCAAGAGCGGGCGAGCTACCTCTACGAAATCCCCTTCGACGTTCGCATGCATCTCGGAGCCAGGCTCGCCGCCAAGGAACCCTTCGATGCCGACGATGCCTTGCTCTGGATCGCCAATGTGCCCGACGTCCATCTTCGGACGCCGGCTCTGCGCTGCCGGGACGAGTTCAAGGTGCTGTGGGCGGTTCGCTTCGGCGAACTCTACCCGGGCGGGCTCAGGGTTAAAGCTCCTAAGAAGAGGCTGAAACTCATCTACCAGGCGGCAAGCGGCACCTTCGAAACGTCGATTTCCGGCCCTCATGAAGCGCTTCCTGATATCGTCGCTGTGTCGGGGCCCATCGCCAAGCTGCGCGAACTCGTCGAGGCCTGCACGACTGAGCTTGAGCCCTTCAGCCGTCTGATCGGCCGCAGGCCACTGGCGAAGGATAGTTCTCCCGCCCTCCTGTTGCTGCCGGAGCCACTCCGCAAACCTGCATTGAAGGCCAAACTTTCAGAGGGCGTCGACCGGCTGGCCGGTCCCGCACGGGTCGCTATTGTGCCCTACCGGGAACTCCTGTCGCTGATAGATCCCGAACTGGCCGCCTCGGACAAGCCGCAGGCTGCCATACAGGATCAGGTGGCACGAATCCTGGGTGAGCTTGATTTCGCGGTCGAGCCTGATCGCCGCTACGGCGGACGAGCCGTCGACGCTACCACCCAGGTCGCTCTATTCAGTGCCATCGGCGGGGCGCCAGTCGACCCCGACAGCGGTGCCTATCAGAGCATGCGAATTCTGGTCGAGGTCGCGGTGCTCGCTGCCGCGTCCGATGGCGACATAACCGACGATGAGATCGCGGCGATCAGAGGAACCATCGATCGACAAGGGCTGACGCAGGCCGAGAAGCTGCGACTGATCGCCTTTGCCGCTTCGCTTCGTGTCGACCGGCCCAAACAGCAGAGCGTATTGCGGAGGCTGCAGGAGCGTCCGAAGCCCGAACGCGAGGTCATCGCCCAGTCCGCTCTGGCGACGGTGATGAGTGACGGTGTCGCGTCCGCCGCAGAGGTCCGGTTCCTGGAGCAGCTCTACCGTGCGCTGGGCCTTTCGACCGACGATGTCTACGGCGCAATCCACCGTTTCTCACCGGATGGCCACACTCCAGCGAGGCCCATTTCAAGCAGCACAGGCGAACCGACGGCAAGCAACGTTGCGGTCGACCCCGAGCGCCTGCGAAAGCTCCGACAGGAGACGCAGGAGGTGTCGCGGCTGCTATCGGATATCTTCATTGAAGATAGCGTCGATGAGCCACCGAAGACCGCCGCCGTCGAGGCCTCCGCCTATGCTGGCCTCGATCAGGCTCATGCCGCTCTGCTTGAAGCGATCGACGAGGCCGATGGCGAGCTCTCCCGGTCCGCCTATGACGAGGTGGCGCGCCGGCTTGGACTGCTGCCCGACGGTGCCATCGAGACGCTCAACGACTGGGCCTTCGACCGCTTCGACGAGCTTCTGATTGAGACAGATGTCGAGATCATGATCGTTCCCCATCTGCGCGCGAACCTGCGCGAGGCCAAGGTGTCCACGCCATGACGAGCGCCCCAGTACCGATCCGCCCCAAAGATCGCGACGGCATCCTCCAGGCGCTGGCAGCCGGAGTCGTGCCGCGTGCGGGTCTCCGCCACATCCAGGTCGGGCGCGCCGGCGAGATCGGCGCGCTGGTCAAAGACATCGACCGCATCGCGGATGGTGGCGCAGCGATCCGTTTCGTGATCGGCGAGTACGGAGCGGGCAAGACGTTCTTCATGAACCTCGTTCGGCTCATCGCGATCGAGAGGCGGCTGATCACGATCCATGCCGATCTCGCCCCGGATCGCCGGCTCCATGCCAGCGCCGGCCAGGCGCGCGGGCTCTATGCCGAGGCTGTCCGCAACATGGCCACCCGGACCAAGCCCGACGGCGGTGCGCTCGCCAGCGTCGTCGAGCGCTTCGTCACCGAGGCCGTCAAGGAGGCGCAAGCCGCGAGCCGTCCGGTCGAGACTGTCATCGACCAGCGGCTCGGCCATCTCCAGGAGGAGGTCGGCGGCTACGACTATGCGGTCGTGCTGAAGGCTTATTGGCGCGGCAGCGAGGCTGGCGACGAGGGGTTAAAGGCGGCCGCCCTGCGGTGGCTACGGGCTGAGTACTCGACCAAGACCGAGGCGCGCCAGGCGCTTGGCGTCCGCACCATCATCGACGACGACAACATCTACGACGCGCTCAAGCTTCTGGCAGCATTCGTGCGCCTGTCCGGCTATGCCGGGCTGCTCGTGGCCTTCGACGAGCTCGTCAACCTCTACAAGCTCCAGAATGCCCAGGCCCGCAACCAGAACTACGAACAGATCCTGCGCATCCTGAACGATGTGCTGCAAGGCAATGTGCAGGGGCTCGGCTTCATGCTCGGCGGCACGCCGGAGTTGCTGCTCGATACGCGCCGCGGCCTCTACAGCTACGAGGCCCTGCAGAGCCGGCTGTCCGAGAACGCCTTCGCGCGCAACGGCCTCGTCGATCTGTCCGGCCCGGTCGTCCGGCTGTCGGCGCTGACGCCGGAGGATCTGCACATCCTGCTGTCCAACATCCGCCACGTCGTCGCGGGCGGTGATCCGGCGAAGAACATCGTCCCCGACGAGGCGATCGATGCCTTCATGCGTCACTGCGCGCAGCGGATCGGCGAGGCTTATTTCCGCACGCCTCGCAACACGATCAAGGCTTTCGTCCAGCTCCTGGCTGTGCTGGAGCAAAATCCTGGCGCCGATTGGCGGGAACTGCTGGGCCATGTCGAGGTCGTCAGGGATGACGGCGGCGCCGTCGCGGGCGAGGCGGCGGATGCTGGCGGCGGAGACGATGACTTGGCCACGATCAGGCTCTGACGCCGTGGATGCCTATGACCGCCTCGATCCGCAGATCCGGCGCTGGATCCGCGAACAGGGCTGGGCCGGCCTGAGGGATATCCAGTCCGAGGCGATTGGCGCGATCATGGAGAGCGACGGTGATGTCGTCATCTCGGCTTCGACCGCCGCCGGCAAGACGGAAGCGGCGTTCCTTCCGATCCTCACATTGGTCAACGGGCGAAAACCCGAAGGATTATCCGTTCTCTATGTCGGCCCGCTCAAGGCGCTGATCAATGACCAGTTCAAGCGCCTGGACGAGCTCTGCGAGCGCATGGAGGTGCCCGTGGTTCGCTGGCATGGCGACGCGCCTCAATCCGCCAAGTCCCGCACGCTGAAGAAGCCCGCCGGCATCGCGCTGATCACGCCTGAATCGATCGAGGCGATGCTGATCCGACGTCCGGACGACGCGGTCAGGTTGATGAGTGCACTCGATTTCATCGTCATCGACGAACTGCACTACTTCATGGCCGGCGCGCGCGGCCTTCACCTGGCCTCGCTTCTCAAGCGCATCGACGCGATCGCGGCGCGGCCGGCCCGTCGTGTCGGCCTGTCGGCCACGATCGGAGACCTTGACGCCGCGCGCGACTGGCTGCGGCCGGGCGCTGCCGAACGCGTGTCCCTCGTCGAGGGCAGGGGACGCGGTGGCGAGCTCCAGCTTCAGATCAGGGGCTATGTCGACCATGGCGATCCGCCCGACGAAGGGCCGGACGGGGATGAAGCCGATGGCGACGCAACGGAAGACGACGACGCTGAAGAGGTGGAGGACAAGCCGGCAATTCGGCCACCGCCACCGCTATCAGTCAATGCAAGGATTGCCGACCACCTGTTCGCGACGCTCCGGGGGCAAAACAATCTGGTGTTTGCCTCCGCCCGCAATCTGGTCGAAACGCTTGCAGACGGCCTGCGGTCACGTTCCGAAGACGCCGGCCTGCCCAACGAGTTCTTTCCCCATCACGGCAGCCTGTCGAAGGATCTGCGGGAACCCCTGGAAATCCGCCTGAAGGACGAGCATCTGCCGACGACGGCGGTCTGCACCTCGACGCTGGAGCTCGGCATCGACATCGGTTCGATCGCATCCGTCGCCCAGATTGGAGCGCCGCGTTCGATCGCAGCCCTCCGCCAACGCCTCGGCCGCACGGGGAGGAGGGAAGGGACGCCCTCGGTGCTGAGGATCTATGTCAGCGAAGCCGCCATCGAAGACACGACCTCGATGCTGGACCGGCTTCGTCCCGGCATCGTGCGCGCCGTGGCCGCGATCCGCTTGCTCGCTAAGCGCTTCGTCGAGCCGCCAGCCGCCAGCGCAGAACTCGCCACCGGCCTGCTCCATCAGACGCTGTCGATCATTGCCGAGAAGGGCGGAGCGCGGGCCGATGCGATCTTCAGGACGCTATCTGGTGCGGGGCCTTTCGCATTGGTGACAAGTGCCGATTTCGCCGAACTCCTGAGGCATGTCGCAAGCAAGGAGGTCCGCCTCGTCGAACAGGCTCCCGATGGGACCCTGATGCTCGGCGAGAGAGGCGAGCCGCTCGTCCAGGCCAAGGAGTTCTATGCGCTGTTCGAGAGTGGGCCCGAGTGGAAGCTCGTCGTCGGGGCGAAGCCTCTCGGCACGATTCCGCTCACCAATGTCGTAGCTGTGGGCAACCTCGTCGTGTTCGCCGGCCGCCGCTGGCAGATCGAAGGCGTCGACGAACGGCGCAAGGTGCTGCAGGTCGTGCCCCACAAGGGCGGCCGTGTCCCGATGTTTGAGCGCCGACAAGGCGAGGCCAGCCATGACGTTCTGATTGCCGAAATGAGAGAGGTTTACCGGAACGACGATACGCCCGCTTTTCTCGATGCTACGGCCGCGGCGTTGCTCGCGGAAGGGCGGCAGGCCTATCGTCTTTTGAAACTGGATGACCTGTCGACGGTGCCCGACGGCGGCGATCTGAACCTGTTCATCTGGCGTGGGACCGAGTCATCGGCTGTTCTCGCTGTGGTTCTCGCGATGGTGGGGCTGACTGCCGAGCCTCACGATTTCGGTGTGACGATCGCAGACGCAACCGAAGCGAGGCTCGACGCGGCTCTCGAGAAACTGCGTAGCCTGCCAATGGCAGAATGGGACCGATTGCCGGACTTCATAAAAAATATCCAAGGCGGCAAGTTCGATGACAATGTGCCCATCCAGCTTTTAAAACGGATTTGGCTTCGCCGGAACAAGGCCCTGATAGAAGATGTTCGAAAGAGCCTCAGGTTCTGGATGATAAGGGATAGCTCGTGACGTATCGCTTCGTCCATGCGGCGGACATTCACCTGGATTCGCCGCTGCGCTCACTCGCCCTGCGCGATGCGGAACTTGCCGATTTGATCGGAAACGCAACCCGGCGAGCCTTCGTGCGCGTCGTCGATCTATGTCTGGACGAGCAGGTCGATGCGTTGCTGCTGGCCGGCGATCTCTATGATGGCGACCAGACCTCGATGAAGACGGCGCGGTTCCTGGCCGAGCAGCTGCGCCGGCTGCACGAGGCCGGCATCCGCGTCTTCGTCATCCGCGGCAATCATGACGCGCTGTCGCGGATCACCAAGGAACTGACCTTGCCGGATTCCGTGAAGCTGTTCGGCGGCCGCGCCGAGGCGATTGCGATCGAGCGGAGCAGCGGCCAGTTTCCCGTCGCAATCCACGGGCTCAGTTTCGCGCAGCCCCATGCCCCTGAAAGTCTGATCGGCAAGTACAGGCCGCCGGTCGAGGGCGCCGTGAATATCGGCCTGATGCACACCAGCCTTGCTGGGGCGCCCGGACATGATCTCTATGCGCCATGCAGTCCCGCCGATCTGCAGGGCACCGGCTTTCGCTACTGGGCGCTCGGCCATGTCCACAAGCGTTCGATCGTCGAGGGCGGCTGTGCGATCGTGATGCCCGGCATGCCGCAGGGCCGCGACATCAACGAGGCCGGTGCCAAATCCGTGACCTTGGTCACGATCGGCGACGATCGCTCGATCCGGATTGAGGAACGAGTCACCAGCATCGCGCAGTTCGAGAGGGTTACCGTCGACGCGACGGGAATCGACGATTGGCGCGATCTTGTCGCTGCGCTGGCGCGAGCGCTGGAGCAGGCACGCGGCGACGTCGCCTCGGAGCACCTTGTCGCCCGTTTGCGGGTGACGGGGCCGACGCCGCTGGCTTGGCGCATCCGGCGCGATCTAGATCTCCTCAAGACGGAGGCCGACGATCGGGCGTCCGTCATCGGGAGCTGCTGGGTCGAGAAGCTCGAGGTTGATTGCCGGGCGCCCGGTGCGGTCGTCGGCGCATCGGCTGATCCACTCACCGAGCTCCGCCGCCTGATCGATGAGGAGGTGATCGGCTCTGACGTCTATCAGGTCGAGGTAGCTGCCATTGCCGAGGAGCTCAGGACGCAGCTTCCGCAGGAATGCCGCGGCCTGCTCGGCTCGGACGAGGAAGCGTTCAAGTCCACGATCGCAGCGTTGGCGAGGGACGGATCCGAGGACGTGCTCGCCAGGCTTCACGCAGGTGCGGAAGGCGGCGTTTCCTGATGCGCCTGAAGTGCCTTGATCTCACACGCTATGGCAAGTTCACCGATCACCGCATCGAGTTTGGCGAGCGGGTGGAAGGCCAGCCCGACCTGCATATCGTCTACGGCCCTAACGAGGCCGGCAAATCGACCGCCCTGGCCGGTTTTCTCGATCTCCTTTTCGGGATCGAGACGCGCAGCCGTTTCAACTTCATCCATCCCTATCCGACCATGCGCATCGGCGGCACATTGGAGCTCGCCGGCGGTCCCCAGGAGCTGGTTCGGATTAAGCGGCCACAGAGCAGTTTGCTCGATGCGCGCGACCAGCCGATTGCCGAGGGCGTTCTGCTGGGAGAACTCGGCGGCATCGACCGCGAATCCTATCGCACGATGTTCTCGCTCGACGATGCCACGCTGGAGGCAGGCGGCGAAAGCATCCTGTCGAGCAAGGGCGATCTCGGCCAGCTGCTGTTTTCCGCGAGCGCGGGTCTGGCCGATCTCAGCAGGGGCCTCGTCGATCTCAAGGCCGAGGCAGAGGGCTTCTATAAGTACCGCGCCCGCAGCGGCGAGCTGTCGAACCTCAAGGCCCGACTCGCGGAACTCAAGGCGGAGCGGGAACGGATCGACACCCTGGCGTCGGACTATGCCCAGCTCATCGAAGCTCGCGATCGGGCTGCCATCCAGTACGACGAGGCGATCGTCAGCCGCGGCAAGATCCAGGCGCGCATGGACGAGATCCAGCGCCACCTGAACGCCTTGCCGCGCCTAGCGGACCTGCGTGCGCTTCGCGAGCGCATCGCGCCCCTGGCCGACCTTCCCGACGCTCCGCGCGGCTGGCCCGAAGAGCTTCCGCAATTGCAGAAGGACGAGATCGAGCTCGGCATTCGCGCGCAAGGCCTCACGGAGGAGATTGCGGAGCTGTTAGGGCAACTGGATGCGATCGTGGTCGACGAGACGGCGCTGCGGTTAGCCGACAAGGTCGAGCGGCTCGCCGATCTGCGCGCCCGCCATGTTACGGCCGAGAAGGATATCCCCGAGCGCCGCCTGCAATTGCGCGAGGCCGAATTCGCGATCTCCACGATCCTGGGCCGCATCGAGCGCACGGGAGAGACAGATCCACAGCGCCTCGTGCTGGGCGCCATCGTCGTGGGCGCTCTTCGCACTCTGATCGAGACGCGCTCCGGCATCGAAGCCGCGCTGAAATCGGCTGCCGACGAGTTGTCCGAGGCTCGCCGGCGATTGGACGAGGCGCAGGCCAGGCTAGGTGAGGCCGGCGGCGATCCGGAGACGGAGGAGGGGCGAGAGACACGGATGTCATCGCTCGCGGCGACCGTTACGGCCGCGCGGGCGGACGACCATGCCGCGCGTCGCCGGCTGGCCGAACGGGCTCGCGATGCCGCCCGCGCGACGTTGGCGGATCGCCTGCGCGAATTGCGGCCCTGGAACGGTGACATCGACGAACTCGTCGACCTGTCTGCTCCCGCTGCGGCGGAGATACAGCGCTGGACGCTGGCGATCGCCGAGACACAGAAGCGGATCGATCAGCATGCCGGCGAGGTCGAGCGCCTGACGACGGAGCAGTTGCGCCTCTCTGCCGAGCTGGACGCGCTCAGTGGGATCTCAGGCCTCGTCTCCGATCAGCAAGCCGCCGCCGTCCGTACGACCCGCGAGCAGGCCTGGGCCGAGCATCGCGGCAGGCTCGACACCGCTTCCGCCGATGGTTTTGAGGCGGCGCTTCGCCGTGACGACATCGTCACGAGTGGGCGGCTCAGTCATATGGCTGATGTCGCAAAACTCCACCAGGCAAGCCAGACACTGGCCATCTTGAAGGCGGAGCGCGATCGCGCCATCGAACTCCGGGATGTCGCAGCAGCGGCTATGCAAGGCTTCCAGCGCGAGATCGCGGCGGCCGTAGCTGAGGCCTGGCCGGCGCTGTCGGACGGCATATCGCTGGCACAGTTCGAGGCCTGGCTCGGCCGGCGAGACAAGGCGCTGGAGGCGAGGGCGCTCGTTCGTGTGGCCGAGAGCGATGTCCGTGAGGCGGAAGCCGACGCGGTGGCTGTGCGAGATCGGTTGGTGGCCGCGCTCAATGCGGCAGGTCTGCCGCAGGGCACGAATGCCGGCTTCGAGGCGCTGCTGGTCGCAGGGCAGGGGGCCATCGATCGTGAGGTCGAGCTGAACGCGTTGCGGGCCAGCGTGGATGAACGGCAGCGCGACGTGGCGAGCCGCGAACGGGAGGTCGAAAAGGCCACGGGGGCCGATCGGGACTGGAACGCCTCATGGACCAAAGCCTGCTCGGCATGTTGGCTGGGAGAGGGCGGCACAGTGCCGACGCTCGCGACGGTTCGCGAAATCCTCGCCGCCATCACTGAACTGGGTCCCGTGCTGGAGAAGAAGGCTGGCCTCGTCGACCGGATCGGCAAGATGGAGAAGGATCAGGCCGCCTTCCGCGATGAGGCTGAAGCGCTCGCCAATGAGCTGGGGATCGCCGCGCCGTCGGGCGACATCCTGGATCTGGCGCAGGCGGTCAGCGCTCAGATTCAGCAAGCCCACGCCGAACGCACGCGGCGGGCGACCGCTGCCCAAAACCTCGAGGCTGCTCGGTCCCGGCACCGCACGCTCTCCGAGACCTTGGCGGTTCACGATCGCCGCAAGACGGAGATGACCGCGTTCTTCAGCGTCCCGACCTTGGCGGAGGTTTCCGGCAAGCTGTCAGTCATCGAGAAGAGGGCGGAATTGGCGGCGCAGGCCGAAGCCGCAGAGCGTGACATCCTCGCTGCGCTTCGACTGCACACGATAGACGAGGCAGAAGCTGCCCTCGATCTCGCCGATCACGCTGCCCTGGAGGCTGAGCTTGACGAGCTAAAGGCCCGCTTTGATGGTCAGGACCAGCGCAGCCGTGACCTGTTCTCTGTCCACAGCAAGGCGCTCGACCGGGTCGAGGCCGTCGGCGGCGATGGCGCCGTGGCGAAGATCGAGGAGGAGAGGCGCACGCTGCTGCTCGATATCGAGGATCGCGCGCTCCGTTATCTCAGGCTGAAGCTTGGTGCTGCCGCGGCCGAGCAGGCGCTGCGCGCCTATCGCGACCGGCATCGCAGTTCGATGATGGCAAAAGCCTCCGAGGCCTTCGCCACGATCAGCCGTGGTGCCTATACGGGGCTCGCCGCCCAGCCGGAGAAGGACGGCGAGATTCTGATTGCGCTGGCAGCTGGCGGAGGCTCGAAGGAGGCAGCAGAGTTATCGAAGGGCACGCGTTTCCAGCTCTATCTCGCGCTGCGCGTCGCTGGGTACTACGAATTCGTCGCCTCTCGACAACCAGTGCCGTTCGTCGCCGACGACATCATGGAGACTTTTGATGATTTCCGGGCCGAGGAGGCGTTTCGGCTGTTTGGCGAGATGGCGCAGGTCGGGCAGGTGATCTACCTCACCCATCATCCGCATCTTTGCGAGATAGCACGGCGTGTGTGCCCAGCCGCTAGAGTTCACGAGCTTGCCATTCGTTTGCAATGATAATCGCCACAACTTTCGCGTTGGCGGGAACACGGCGCTTCCGATGGTCTTCGGGGCGCTCGCGCAGCCCCGCAAACCGTACTTCACAAGGTGACGCCTGGAAGGACGGCTGCCGTTCCAATCAGCCTCGCCGCCTGTTCCGAAACCTCGAGTAGGGGTTGAGCGCTTCGTGTGCCGCGTCCATAGCGCGCTGGCGCATCAGTTTGGCCCAAGCCGACCGAAGCGAAGTGACGGTGTTGTGAAATTTTCCAAGCGACGCTGTGAGCAAGAAAGCTGTTCGCGCGGCGCGATCAGGAAGCCCGTCCGCTTGGCACAACAACGACAACGGAACCCGAGCCGGCTGCCTTCGGTTGATCCAGAAAGGGAGTTCGGTCGTGCCGATCGTGATCACCACCGCCGAGGAATACGAGGCGGCAAAACAAGAGGTCCAAAGGCTGGAGAGCGCGCCTGAGAGCACTCTGGAGCAAGCGCGGTTAATCGAACTCGTGAAGGCCATAGAGGCATGGGAAAGGAAATCTCTGCGCGCGCCCTTGGCTTTCTGAGGTTTCCTGCATTTTTTCGCTCGTCGTGTTCTATCGCGGGCTGCACTGCCCAATCTGCGAGCGCGAGCTTTCCGATCTCCAGCGCAAGCTGCCGGCAGTTGCCGAGCGCACCGCCGGATTGATCGCGATTTCATCGGATGATGAAACGCGCGCGACCGAGCCGAAGGCCGGCCGGGGGGTGTACGCGCTACGCCTCGGCTATGGACTCGACCTGCCGACGGCGCGCAAACGAGGGCTGTTAGTCTCGACCGTCGCGGCAAAGCCCCGATCGGCGTCGAAGAGACGACGTCTTTGTCGGAGCCCGCTATTTAACCGTCCGGACGGCACGCTGTGTTTTGGCAGCGTCCAGACCATGCCCTTCGCGAGGGCGCATTTTGTGGACATCCGGTCGGCGATCAATATGGTCGTCGCGAAGAACTATCCGACGCGTGGCGAGGTTGCTGAGTTGTCGCGCGCAGCTGCGTGAGCCTCAACTTAGGAGTCGCCGTAATAAAGGCTAGCATTGACCGTGATGCCCGCATGATGGTTGCGACCTTTTATGACGGTTTCGACATGCGAAAACGTCGAGGCTTAGGTAGAGGCGGAGCCCCCCACCACCACTTACGATCCGTAGGCGCCAAGCGAGGCGATAATGGGATCGACATTGGGGTCGGCTGCAAGTACCCTCTTTCGGAAGCGCCACTCACCGCTTTCCCGCGTCACGTTATCAGTGAATGTCGCGGTGCCTGTCACCGCGAGCTCCTTGCGATCGAAGACGGTGAGGTAGCAAAACAGCCGAGCCTGATCCCCGTCGATCGTGATCTCGTGGTTGGTGACGACGTGGCGCTTGTCCTTCGAATACGTCGACACCATGAATGCGTGCGCCTGCCGGATCTGATCATGTCCCGCGCTCTCACCCCAAAAGCCGGCCAAAACGCCATCGGTCGTGAATACGGCGGCGAAGCTGTCGGCATCCTCACGGTCAAGCGCGTTGTCAAAGCGTGCGCTCAGTTCGATGATTTCCAGCCGATCTACTGCCGTAGCGAAGCGTTCGTGCATCTCAGACATTGCGTTCCTCCAAGCATTAGTTGCCAGTCGCGCTGGTTTGTGAAAACTCAGCACCAACCAATCAACCGTCGTCGATCGGCTATCCATTTGCAACTACTTACCTTTTGGTTAGGTGCTATGAATGATCTCGCCGCGTTGTGCTTCAGCCAAGAACGTCCGACTCCGAGGTCGTGCGGCCTGCGAGCCGCGCTCAACGTGGTTGCCGGCAAATGGAAGCCCCTCATCCTCTGGCACCTGCTGTCCGGACCGCAGCGATCAGGCGCACTCAGGCGCCAAGTTGGGCCGATCTCCGAAAAAGTATTCCTGCAGCAGCTTCGTCAACTTGAAGCCGACGGGATCGTCGATCGTGCGCTCCTATCGGAGCAGCCTCTTACCGTCGCATATCAGCTAACGCCGCGGGGGGAGAGCTTTGTGCCGATCCTTGCTGGTTTAAGCCAGTGGGGGTTTGAGCACGTTGTCGACGGGCGGGTGAATAACGCGGGTTGACTTAGGAGGCAGTGGCCAGCTTTCGCCACCGTAGTCTTTCGTGAAAGGACATCGCCGCATTTACACTATACTGTGCTCTGGGAGGCTACTCGCTTTCCGTATGGTTCAAGCTGACGGAACCCTTCATCCATCAAGGGCGTTCCTCCGCCGCAGGATCGTTAGGGCAATTCCGATGGACTACGACACAGATCACGCCGAAATTCGCAGGTTGGCTTACCAGATTTGGTTGAAAGAGGGGCAGCCAGACGGCCGAGACCGAGAGCACTGGGCCGCGGCGAAGGCTGCGTGGGCCATGCAAAGGCGTGGGCTGCACGATGTAGGCGGGCAGCACGCGAGCGCCGAACCTGAAATGTCCATTCGTAAGCCGCGCGCGAAAAAGCGCTGAGTTACCAACTCGTGCTGCGTATCGCACTGCCAGTATTTGAGATGGATCGCGCAGTCACGCGCGCCGCCCGTCTGCCTCCGCCAAGTGCGCGTGCCGCGTTTTATCTCGGATGGCTAGCCGATGCACGCGTGCTGCTGGGACTGGGTACTTTTTGGCTATTGACAACACCCAGGAGAAGTATTGCTCGCAGGGATGCAGTTCGCTTTTTATCGACTATAGCGGCCACGACCACCTTGCACCACGTCATTAAGCGGGTGGTCGACCAAGCGCGACCTGACCGATTGTTTGAGTATGGGCAATTCGAGACCGGCCGAGCGCTGGACGCGATGCCCTCGGGTCACGCAATGCATGCTGGGGCAGTAGCGGCGTTCTTTACCAACCGCGTGGTTTGTACCGCCGCTCTCTGGTCGGCAGCCTTAGGTTTGGCGGCGGCACGGGTAGTCATCCTCGCGCATTGGCCCTCGGGGGTAGCGCTGGGTTTCGTCGGCGGCGTGGCTGTCGAACGTTACACCAGGTGGGTTACGCGCTCTCACTTTCGGACGCCATGACTGCGACGACGCAAGTCGCCGCGAGGATGAGCCACACTAAGTCGCCGACCCACGGAGTGCGCATCGCAGGCGATGCCAGAACAGAAGTCATGCCGATTACGGAGAACAGGGCTAACAGAAACGAAAGTCGCACCATTTTCGCCTCCACTTTGAGGGCAGGAACGCGGCCGAAAGAGGCTGGTTCCCAGAGCTCGCCGAGGAGTTCTCAAGCCGCGCCGTTGCTGCTGGACCGGTACTAGCACTTTGCCTGGTGAGACTGTGGCGAACTCAATGTCCGCTTATCGGCGAAATGCTATCGTCAGCTTCCGGCGCTAGCTGGGCTTAGCAAACAACGCCGCCGTCCGGGCGAGCCAGCAGCCCGTTCAGGACGAGGTCCAAATGGGCCTCCAGGAAACGCTCGATCGGGATCGGCTCGAAACGGTCAAAGGTCATTGTCCACACGGCGGCCATGACGGCTGGCGCGATGGCGACCATCGGCAGATCGGCCGCGGCACCCGGTCGGAATTCACCGCGGGCCGGCAACGTCGCCAATGCGGCGGGAACGGGTTTCGTCGCGGGCCTCGGCCGGCTTCTCCCGCAGGGGGACGTTCGTGTCGTCGCACCGCCATTCGGCTCCGGCGACGCCCGCATCAAGACGCTCGCCGTCAAGGAAGGCGCGCGGGTCGAGCAGGGCACCATCATCGCCGTCCTCGACAACGAGGCCAGTCTTAAGGCCGCGCTCGCAGCGTCGGAAGCGACGATCGCCTCACGCGAAGCGGCATTGCGGCAGGCCAAAGACGTCGCGCTCGCTTCGCGCGGAGAGGCACGGGCGTCGCTGGCGCGTGCCGAATCGGCGGCCGTCAACGCCAAGCGCGAGTTCGACCGTGTCGTTGAGCTTCGTAACAAGGGCTTCGCGGCCGAGGCCAGTTTCGATGCCAAGCGAGCGGCACACGAGCAGGCCGTGCAGGATGTCGAGCGGGCGACGGCGACGCTGTCGCGCTTCCTGTTCGATCGCGTCGAGGACCAGCCGGACATCGTGGTGGCGCAGCGCGCGCTGGAGGCCGCTCGCGTCGAAATGGAGCGGTCCCGGATCGAGCTCGACAAGGCCTTTGTCCGCGCCCCGATCACCGGGACGATCCTGACGATCCACGTCCGCCCCGGCGAGAAACCGGGCAGCCAAGGCATCGTCAACCTCGGCGACATCGACGAGATGACCGCCGAAATCGAGGTCTACCAGACCCTGATCGGCCGGGTCGCTGTCGGCGCCGAGGTCACGATCCAGGCCGATGCGCTGCCGCAGCCGCTAAGAGGCTCGGTGACGCGCCTCGGCTACGAAGTAAAGCGGCAGACCGCCACCGACGCGACACCGGCTGCCAACACGGATGCACGGGTCGTCATCGTCTATGTCGCGCTGGCGCCCGAATCCGCCGACATCGCCAGACGCTTCACCAATCTGCAGGTGACGGCCCGCATCGTCGCGAGCGCGCCATGACCGCGTTGTTGACCTCCCTCTTCGGACGGCTGCCGATTGGCTGGCTGCAGCTGACGCATAATCGCACGCGCTTCGCCGCCGCGCTTGCCGGCGTCGCCTTCGCCAACATCCTGATCTTCATGCAGCTCGGCTTCCTTGGGGCGCTGATCGAGAGCATCAAGCTGCCCTACCGCCTGATGGATGGGCAGATCCTGGTGCAGGCGTCCGACGCCAACACGCTGCAGGACGGCAGTCCGCTGCCGCGCCAGCGCATGTATCAGGCGCTCGCCGTGCCCGGCGTCGCCGATGTGACGCCGCTCTATTACGCCAAGCTCGACTGGAAGCAGCCCGACGGCACGATCAGGACGCTCGACGTGTTCGGGGTCGATCCGAATGCGTCGGTGTTCCGGTCCGACGCGCTGCTGGCGGCGCGCGACCAGCTCAAGCTCGCCGATGTCGGCTTGCTCGACCGCCGCACACGAAACATCCCGAAGGATCTGATCCCGGCGATCGAGGCCGCCACGCCCTACACCTTCGAGGCCAACGGCCGGACGCTGACGGTGGTCGGCACCTTCGAGATCGGCGGCGGCTTCTCCGCCGACGGCTATCTCGTCGTCTCCGACCAGACCTTCCTCCGGCTGTTCAAGCAGCGCGTTGCGGGCGCGCCCAATCATGTGCTCGTCAGGGTCGCTCCGGGGGCGGATGTGGAGACGGTCGCCGCGGCTCTGCGCGCCAGCCTGCCTGCCAGCGACACGAATGTGAGCACGATCGAGCAGGCGCAGGACAAGGACCAGTCCTTCCAGACCACGCAGAAGCCGATCGGCATCATCTTCGGTTTCGGGGTCGTGATCGGCGGGCTGGTCGGGATCATTATCGTCTACCAGGTTCTCTCGACCGACGTGGCCGACCATTTGAAGGAGTATGCGACTTTCAAGGCGATCGGCTATCCGCAGAGCTTTTTCCTTGGCATCGTCTTCGAGGAGGCGCTTGTTCTGGCGCTGTTCGGGTTTGTGCCCGGCGTGCTGATCGGGCTCGGTCTCTACCGGGTCGTCGCGGTCGTCACAGGGCTGCCGATCACGATGTCCCTGACGCGGCCGGTCCTTGTCTTGATCGCGACGATCGCGATGTGCACGATCTCGGGCGCGATCGCGACCCGGCGGCTTGCCAACGCCGATCCGGCCGACCTGTTCTGAGGCTCGCCATGACCACGCTCGTCGTCGATCGCCCGACAACGCCGGACCCACACCAAAGCCGCCAGGGGGCCGTCGCACCGATCGAGGTCGCGGGGCTGAACCATCATTTCGGCGGAGGCGAGGGCCGGAAGCAGGTCCTCTTTGGTGTCGACCTCACCGTTTCCCGCGGCGAACTCGTCATTCTGATGGGCGCATCGGGCTCCGGCAAAACCACCGTCCTGACGCTGATCGGATGCCTGCGTGACGTCCAGGACGGAAGCGTCAAGCTTCTGGGACAGGAGCTCAACGGCGCCAGCGAGGACGTTCAGGTGCGATGCCGGCGCCGGCTCGGCTTCATCTTTCAGGCTCACAATCTCCACGAGAGCCTCACCGCGATCCAGAACGTCCGAATGGGGCTGGAGGTGCACGGCCCGGCGGCGACGCGGCGCTGGCGCGAGGCTTGCGCCCATATGCTGACCATGCTCGGGCTGGGAGACCGCATGGAGTATCTGCCGGCCAATCTCTCCGGCGGCCAGAAGCAGCGCGTCGCCGTCGCCCGCGCGCTCGTCGGCAATCCAGAAGTGATTTTCGCCGACGAGCCGACCGCCGCGCTCGACAAGGAGAGCGGCCAGGAAGTGGTCGCACTGCTGAAACGGCTCGGCCACGAGCGCGGCACGACCACCCTGATGGTGACTCACGACAACCGCATCCTCGAAATGGCCGACCGCATCATCACGATGGAGGATGGCAGGATCAGAGATGCCCAATGATCGATTACAAGTGTTCAGCGTGCGGCTGGCCCGAAGGCGGGACTTAAAGCGCGTGGGGATGTTCCCGCGAAACGCATGCCCCCAAAGGCAGGTCACCCCCACGGTCTTGAGATGATGCAGACGGCCTCTGTGAAATTCACTCCGCTTTGTTGAGCAGAGTTGAAATTGCCGTCACCAGCTGCGCGAACACAAACGGCTTTGGAACCATAATGCTGTTGGGAACGCCGTGCGAGGCCCATTCGGCTGAGCTGTCTCCGCTCATGTAAACGACGGGCATGGAGGCGACGCCTTCACGCACATGTTTGCCGACATCCCATCCGCTGGGGCCTTTACCGAGGCGGATATCTGTCACGACAGCAGCTATATCGGGCATACGTTCGTCAAACGCCGCCATTGCGCTTGTGGCGTTGGCAGCTGTGATCACCTCAAATCCCGCTTCGGCGAGCGCAGACTCGACATCCATTCGGATCAGCGGCTCGTCCTCGATCAGCAGAACCAGTGGCGGCGTCATCATCAAATTGTTCTCCCAGCCGACGCCTAACCGCCACGCCCTTGGATTGTTCATAAGGCTGCAAAAAATCATATCAACACAGCGCGAGTGAGCTATCAGTGTTGAGCGTTTCGCGGTGTTGAACACAGGATTTAGCCACGCACGTCATGACTCGTGCTCGATGATCGGGAAGCAGACCTCCGAGGCGATAATGTGCAGACGATACTGAGCCCTGACAAAGTCAAACGCATCATTGCGCGGATGCCGTACAAGCAGGTCCGTACCCTGCAGGCTGTCGCGGCTGCCTGCATCCTGGTTGCAGTTGCTACCGGAGCACGGTTTGCGCTTGGGCCGATGATCGGCGACGGCTTTGCCTTCATCACATTTTTTCCAGTCGTCTTGGTCGCGACCGTGGTGGCAGGCCCCGCATCGGGTCTTTCTTCGCTCGTCCTGAGCTCCATTGTGACGAGCTATTTCTGGCTTTCGCCAACCTGGAGCTTCGCGTTGACGAGCGATGCGCTCGCGGCGCTGGCGGCCTACTGGTTTGCCAGCGCGCTCATGATCGCCGTTGCGACGCTGTTGCGGGTGATCGTGGCCCACCTGGTGGAGTCCGAGGCGCGGGCTCACGTCCTTGCTCACGAAATGAAGCATCGTGTCGGGAATGTGCTCGCGGTGATCCAAGCAATTGCCCGACAGACCAGTCGCGGCAGGACTTCGCTCGAGGAATTCAACCAGGTCTTTCAGGATCGGCTCGCCGCTCTTGCACGCGCGCAGGACGTTATTCAAGAAAACCCGAATTTCCCCACAAATCTTCGCCAGCTCGTGGAGCGGATAACGCAGCCGTTTGGGCAGCGCCGGTTTGTTCTTGGCGGCCCACATATCGGCATCGATCCAGTGACAGCCTCTTCTCTCGCGCTCCTGATCCACGAACTTGGCACCAACGCGATGAAGTACGGAGCACTCTCAAATGCAACCGGAACTGTCAGCCTATCGTGGATGAAGGACGGCGATCGCGTCGTCGCGACCTGGATCGAGAATGGCGGTCCAGCCGTTACGGCGCCCGCACGCTCCGGGTTTGGTTCCAAGCTTCTTCAGACCGCATTCCCGCCTGATGTCGGCGAAGCCCGGATCGACTACGCGGAGGCGGGTGTCCGTTGCAGCATCTCCTTTGGGCTTGCGGCTCCGATCGCCGATGCGCCGTCGGTTGGATCAGCCATGGCTCGCGCTACAGGCTCATGATCGTGCCAAATGCACGCGTGACCCAAAGATCCTAACAAAAATTGGCAAGCAGATTGGCGTGCGCCGCGATTTGATGGCGGTTTCCACGAATTGATGTCGGTTCAGCGTCCCGGCCTCGAGACGAAATTTGCTTCAGCGGTCCTATGCGGCACTCTGTGAAACCATCCTGGCGAGGCTTACGCCATGGTGGATGAGAAACAGCGTCGCGAGGACGGCGGGCGCGAGCACGAGCGGATAGTGGAGCAGCGCCCGGGCATCGCCAGCGCGCGATGGTGCTGCGGCCTTTGAGGGCAGACCGAGATCGAGAAGCGGCGGCATGGAAAGCAGAATGAGCGCCCCGCCCAGGTGCCAGGCAATCGGCAGCCAGGTCGGCATCGTTTCGAAGCCGCCCAAAAATGCGAGCCCGAGTGAAACCGCGCCAAACACCGCGTCCGCGCCGCCGACACCGTAGCCGATCGAACGCGGGATCTCGCGCCGCTTTGCCTTGAGGACCGTTCCGATGGCGAACAGGCGGAAAGCATCGAGCCAGAGCGCCGCGGTCGGCGGAAGCGCCAAGGTCGCGGCGACGAGCGCGGACCAGAGCGGTGGCGCGGCTGTCGAGGCCATGGCCGTCAGGATGACCGCCGACGCCGGAAGCCAGAGGCCGGGGCGCGTCCCCAGGGCAGGCCCGCTGAGCCAACCGGACAGGGCAAGTCGTCTGACGATCTGTGCCCATGTCGCAAGCAAAGCGAGCCAGACGGCGATGGCCAAGGCGCCGCTTGGCGGGATCGACTGGGCCCGAACCCCCATGATCGTGGCAGAACCCCAATAGACCAGATGCGCGGATGCCAGCAGCATCATGCCGGCGATGCCCGCGGAGCGGGGGAATGCGGCCCATTGCGCTGCGGTGTAAGCCATGTTCAGCGCAGCTCTACCAACCGGCCGGCATTCGCCCGATCACGATCCGACGGCATCGGTGCGGTGCGCCTGGAACGAAGTCCTCGTATCGTCAGGACGTGGAGCGCGATCGCCAGCGGTGCGAAGAAACCCGGAATGAACGTGTAAGGGAACGTGCCGATGACGAGATTTGGGACCTCCGCCTGGATCGTGAGGAAGGGTCCGGGTGCGGTCATCGCCGATCGGGCGATGACGTTGGCGAGCATCAGAAATCCTGCGACGCTCCAGACGATCGCCCACTTTGCGGAGAGGCGACCTTTCCATACGGCCCAGGCGACGATCGGGGCGGAGACGCCGATCATGATGTCGAAATTCGCGCCCTCATAGGTGAGCATGCGTGGCGCCAACCCGTCCTGCCAAGCCCGATGCAGGATGAGCTCGACGCCGATCCGGAAGGTTTGCGCGCCGATCAGGAGGGCCACCGGGATACTGGCCGCGACGCGCGCGCCGAGCGGCCTGCGCACCAGCGCCACAGCGATGAAGAGGATGGTCGGCAGGACGATGAAGGCGATGCCGGGCGGGCGCCGCTCGGCATCGCCGACGAGGCCCGTGTACGACAGCAGGCCGACATAGGCGAGCCAAATCGGCAGGATGATCGCCGCCGCGATACCTGTGCGTTGGCCGAGATAGCGGAAGGCTGTGAATATGACCGCGAGAGCGACCAGGCACACGAAAAACAGAACGGTGACAGTCATGATCCAACCTCCGCGGAAGCTTTGGAACTGACGGTGAGCCCTGCCTTTGGCGACGGTCGCAACAGCGTGAAGGCGAGCAGTGCGCCGACCAGGGCTACTGTTCCCGCGGCATAGCCGGCGACGCCGATGCCGGCGCCGGCGATGACCGCGCCGCCGATCGCGGCGCCGAGCCCCTGACCGGCGAACATCATCGAGCCGTTGAGCGCGAGGACGACGGGACGCGCCGCGACCGGGGCGGCGGCGACCAGCCGCGTCTGGATCACGGGCGTACGCGCGAACAGCGCCGCCGCGCCCGTCATCATTGCGAGCGACAACAGCGCGATGACTCCATTGCGCGGTGCCTCAAAGCCCATCAGAGCGCTATAGCCCGAGAGCGCGAAGGCGGAGACAAGGAAGCTGCCGGCCAGAAACCGGCGCGTCCCGGGCCGGTCCGCCGCGCGTCCGCCCAGCACGATCCCGGCGATGCTGCCGACGCCGATCAGCGCCTGCATCGCGCCGATGCCAGAGCCCGTCAGGCCCGAAATCGCGGTGACGATCGGCCCGACATAGGCGATGACGGTGAAGGTCGCCGCAAACCCCGCGAGCGTGAGCAGTAGTGGCGCCGCGACGGCCGGCTGGAGCGCAGCCTTGAACGCCTTTGCCTTCAGCGATGCGCCGCCGGGCATCGCCGGCAGGCCGGTTCGGACGAGGACCGCCGCCCCCAGGGCGAGAACGCCCGCATAGACGAAGGTGCCGCGCCAGCCGAAAAAATCGCCGATCACGCTGCCGGTCGGGATGCCGAGTACGAAGGCGAGCGTGATGCCGGCCAGAACCACGGCCATGGCGCGGCCCCGCTGCTCGGGCGGCGCGAGCTCGGCGGCGGCGAGCGAGGTGATCGGCCCGACGAGGCCCGCCGCGAGGCCGCAGGCAAAGCGGATCGCGATCAGCATCTCGAAGCTGCTCGCGAGCGCGGCGAGACAATTGAGGAGACCGATAAACGCCAGACCCGTGACCATGACGCCGCGTCGTCCAAAGCGCCCCGCGACGCCGGCGATGATGGGCGCGGTCAGCGCATAGGTCAGAGCGAAGACCGAGGCGAGCTGACCGGCGGTCGCGACGGGCTGGTCGAGATCGGCGGCGAGCGCCGTCAGGTGGCCGGCATAGACATAGGCCTCGGTGCCTGTCGCGAAGCTCGCCGCGGCGAGGAAGAGGATTCGACGGTCCATGGCGGCCTCGCGCGTTGGTTGGGGTGGTGTCAGCGCCCGCCGCAGACGTCGTGTGCAAGCGGAGTTCGTGAGAAGGTCAGGACGGCGTTTCGAGCGAGGCTCGGCTTGCTGACGTCGCGACGTCGAGGATCCGTCGCTGCAGCGCCTCGTTGTCGATGGCCCGGGCGAGCACGATCGCGCCGATAGCCGAGCTCAGCGTCCGGATCGCCACGGCGTCGTCGGCCAACGCCGTCGTGAACTGGTCCAGCAGGCTCGACGCGCCGTCCGACATCGCCGCCTGCGCTTCTGGTGACATGCGCGCCGCGTCCGTAGCGAGGCCAGCGATCGGGCATCCTCGGCCGAAGTTCTCGACATGGCCGAGCGTGAGGTAGTGGTCGAGGTAACCGCGAACTCCCGCCGCTGGTTCTTGCGACGAAAGCTGCGCCAAGTGGCCGAGCCTCTCGATGAAGGCCGCCTCGATGGCCGCGGCGAAGAGCGCCTCCTTCGAAGCGAAGTGCTTGTAGAAGCCGCCATGCGTCATGCCGGCCGCTTCCATCACGTCGGCGACGGAAACACGCTCCGGCCCGCGCTCCCGGAACAGGCGTGCGGCCTGCTCCAGAATTTGTCGCCGGCTCTCGGCGGTCTCGGCCTTGTTCCTGCGCATGTGGGGTCCTTCTCGAAAATCTCGCTTGACTATTTAGCGGATGAACGTCATCTAATCAAGAAAGATTATTGCTATCAGCTAAAAAGCCCGCAAGGAGCCGTGACATGACCTCTGCAAAAACCCTCGTCATCGGCGCGACCGGCAAGACCGGCGGCGCCGTCGCCCTCGAACTCGTTCGGCTTGGCCGGCCGGTTCGGGTGCTCGTGCGGCGCGATGATGCGCGCGCCCGCCGTCTCGCCGATCTCGGCATGGAAATAGCGGTGGGCGATCTTCACGATCCTCAAAGGTTGCGCGCCGCATTGTCGGGCGTACAAAGGGCCTATTGGTGCGCGCCGTTCGATCCGAAGGCACTCGCGTTGGCCGAGAGCTTTGCTGAGGCTGCACAAGACGCGCGGCTCAAGCAAATCGTGGGTTTGAGTCAGTGGCTCGCCTCACCAAAGCATCCGTCGCTCCTCACCCGCGACACATACGCGACCGACCGGTTGTTCGAGAGCCTTGCGCCGCAAATCGCCTACACGGCGATCAATCCAGGCTTCTTCGCCGACAATTACCTGAGGCTGATCGGCTTCTCGGCGCAGCTCGGCGTACTGCCCTCGCTGACGGGCGACAGCCGCAACGCTCCGCCGTCGAACGAGGATATCGCCCGCGTCGCGGTGGCGGCGCTCTCCGATCCTGCGGCGCATGCCGGGCAGCGCTACCGTCCGACCGGACCGGCGCTGCTGTCGACCGCCGATATGGCGGGCATCATCGGCGGCGTGCTCGGCCGCAAGGTGCGCCGCGTCGAGATGCCGATGTGGCTCTTCCTCAAAGCCGCACGCATGCAGGGCGCGAGCGCCTTCGAACTCAGCGGGTTCCGGCATTATGTCGTCGACCACAGGCAGGGCGCCTTCGAGCGCGGCGCGCCGAATGACGTTGTCGAGCGCCTGACCTGCCGCCCGCCGGAAGACTTTGCCACCATCGCCAGGCGCTACGCAGAACTGCCCGAGGCGCGGCGGACCTTTGGCAGCGTCCTGCGAGCCTGGGTCGATTTCATGCGCACGCCGATGGTGCCGGGCTTTGATTTCAAGCGTCTCGACCGCGAATGGGGCCAGACCCTGGCCGCGCCGCGCTTCGTCATGGCCGATCCGCAATGGGCCGCGACCCATGATGGTGCGGCCGCAACGTTGACGCGGATGTCCGGTGGCGCCCGACCGGCCGTCGCGTGAGGAGATCGATCATGACCGAGACAGCCTCGATCGTCAGCGACCCGGACAATGTCGTCCGACTTCACTATCAGGCCGGCATCGGCGACGCCGATTTTCCGGCGCGCCTGAAGGACAGGATCGAAGCACTTGGAGCGGGCCCCGAGGTCGAGCGCCAGATCGCACAGCTCGACCACTTCCATGTCCGCGGACCCGCAGCGACGGCCGAGCTTGCCGCGCTGGCGGGCGTCGCTCCGGGTATGAAGGTCCTCGACGCCGGTTCGGGGCTTGGCGGCCCGTCGCGGCATCTCGCGATCGAACGCGGTTGCGAGGTCGTCGGCGTTGATCTGTCGTCCGCCTTCGTCGCCATCGCCGCGATGCTGGCCGAACGCGCGGGCGCAGGCGACCGGCTGCGCTACGAGGTTGGCGACATCGCCAGTCTTCCGTTCGCTGAAGCAAGCTTCGATCTCGTCTGGTCGGAGCACGTGATGATGAATCTGCCCGACCGTGTCTCGGTGTATCGCGGCTTCCACCGGGTGCTGCGCTCGGACGCCCGGTTCGCCTTCTACGAGCCGGTTGCGATCGAGAGCGCGCAGCCGCCGCATTATCCAACCCCATGGGCCGAGACGGCAAGCGTAAGTCATCTTCTGAGCCGCGCCCAGATCGAGACGGCGCTCGCGGCCGCCGGCTTCGTCGTGGCGGAATGGAAGGACGTCTCGCAGGCCGCGACTCAGGCGTTTGCCAGTCAGTCGCCGCCCGACCCGGACGCGCTCGGCCTCGGCCTGGTCATGGGGCCGCGCTTTCCGACGATGGCGATGAATTTCGCGCGGAACATCCGGGAAGGCCGGATCGCGCTCGCCATGGCTGTGGCCGTTAAAGCACGCCCGACCACATAGCCGATTTGCCGCGCACGGCTCATCGAGCAGGAGCAGCAGCATTAAGAATCGACTTGCGATCAGAAAGTCGGCCCAAGCCATCGAAGGCTTAGCAAAGCGACATTGCGCTAGTTCCGCCGCTCGCGGCGGCTTTTGCGATGTCAACGGGGTCGCTCAGCATTGACACGATCAGACGGCTATAAATCGGGCCCCGGCGATCTCCCAACGGCTGTCCGTGATGGCCGCCTCCAACCTTTCTGGGTGCGGTCTTGGCTGTTTATGTCGTGCGGATCGCCGTGTTCGGGGGTCCTTTTCAGGAACGCCCGACCTTTGCCGCAAGTTCTCGGATCAGTTCGATGTCATGCTTCAGCGATAGGCCGGTTTCCGCGCGCATGAACGCAAGCCGTGAGTGCCGCACCGCGTTCTCCGCGAAGCTCACAGCACCGAAGCGCGAGAGGATTTCCAGGGCTTTCTGGAGTCTGACCCCGACCTCGACGATGCCTGCGCCATCTCGGGCGATAGGCGTGAAGAGATCGTCGAAGAGGTCGCCGAGTTCGATTGCAGGAACGTGGATTCGCGGGAATGCGATGTCCTGCTCCGGTTCGCCACGTTCGGCCCAGATCGCCAGAAGCCGGATCGCACGGCCGATGACATCGATTGCGGTGCCGGGATCGTTGATGCCCGGCGACAAGGCGCGCGACGCGATCTCGGTCAGAACGGATGCGCCAAAGCGGGGGTCCTGATCGAACGAGCGCACATCGTCGATGGTGAAACAGGCCCGGACCTCGCTTTCCAGTTTATCGAGACCGAGATGGTCGGCCCATGCGATCGGATCGGCCGGCGTGACGAATGCGCCAGGCGTCGCGCAGACAAATATGGTGCCTTCGCCCGACTCCGCGATGTCCGACAAACCTCCGATATCGAGGTGCTGAACATAGCCGATCCTTGATGCATGGATTGGCATTGCGGAACGGGGGACGTCGATCATCGGCCGACCACCCATATGAGGGCGTTCGCACCGCAGCCGCATCGCCTGGCTGGCGGCTTCCTCGACGCGGGCGGTCGTCTCCGTCACCCGGCCCAGACGCGACAGATGATCGATCCAGCGCAGCAGCGTGACGACGATAAGGACGATGACGCCAGCCGTCACCACGAACAAGACGACGCGGCCGGTGCTGCCATAGGCCCCGGTGCTCAGCGCGATGATGCCGACAAGGCTGTAGAGGAAGGAACCGACGAAGGTCGCTAGGACGTTCTGCGTGGTGGAATCTTCCATCACGAGTCGCGTCGCGCGCGGGGTGACGTTGCTGGTGGCCGCCGCATACGCCGCCACCATCGTACTCAGAGAAAAGGTCGTGACCGCCAGCATGCTCGACGCGATGATGCCGAGGATGTTGTCGACTGCATCCGCGCCGATCTTCGTTGGTAGATCGCCCGGGATATAGGGCCCCAGCACGATGGCCACGAGCGCCGTGGCGACCGCCAGGATCGAGAACAGGCTGGCGCGAACCCACATTCGCCGCGTGAGTTGGGACAAAAGCCACAGCCAACGCGACGTCATTGGAAATTCCGCTGCATCAGACGTTCTCTCTTTCGAATTTCGCAGATTGCGCCTGCCTGAAACGCCTCAGCCGGCCGCATGGTTGCGCCTGCTCACGCGTTGCGCGATGACGATTGCAGGGCCTGCACGACTTTCGGCGCAGCGACATGCAGCCGATGGCCGACGATCTCGGAATGTCCCGTGATCGTCCGCGGACTTGGGGCGCCACGACCATGCTGTCTGCCTTCGACCTCGTCGCCGTCCTGCTCGTGCTGACCGCCGTCTTCGGTTGGCTCAACCATGTCGTGATCGGACTCCCGCACGCGATCGGCCTTCTCGTAATGGGCCTCGTTTCTTCGCTGATCCTCATTGGGGTCGAGATCGCATTGCCCGACGTCTCCCTCTATGAGGATCTGCGACGTCTGCTCCGGCAGATCGATTTCCAGGAAGCCGTCCTCAACGGCATGCTGGCTTTCCTGCTGTTCGCCGGTGCGCTCCACGTCAACCTCGCGGTGCTCAAGAGCCGAGCCTGGGCCGTCGGGCTGATGGCGACGGTCGGGGTGCTGATTTCGACAAGCGTCATCGGTGTCGGGTTCTGGTGGCTGTCGGCCGCCCTTGGTGCGGCGGTCCCGTTTGCCTGGGCGCTGGTCTTTGGCGCCCTGATCAGTCCGACGGACCCGGTGGCCGTCCTCAGCACACTCAAATCGGTCAGTGTCCCCAAAACGCTCGAAGCCGACATGGCGGGAGAATCGCTTTTCAACGATGGCGTCGGAGTGGTGATCTTCAGCGTTATCGTCGCGATCGCTGCGGGGGCGAGCGGCGGCGGCGTCGATGTCCCCGAGGTCGCGCGGCTCTTCGTCCTCGAGGCGTTGGGCGGCGCGGTGCTGGGCCTGATTGCGGGATATGTCGCCTATCGCGCGACGCGGGCGATCGACGACTATCCGATCGAGACGCTGATCTCGCTGGCTCTCGCCATGGGGACTTATGCGCTGGCGTCGAAGCTTCACATGAGCGGGCCGATCGCGGTCGTGGTCGCAGGCATTCTCATCGGAAATCACGGACCGCGCGATGCCATGAGCGACGAAACGCAGCGCCACCTGTTTTCCTTCTGGACGCTCATCGACGAGGTTCTGAACTCGGTGCTGTTTCTGCTGATCGGCCTGGAGGTACTGGTCCTGAGTTTCGACCGGGCCTTTGTGTGGCCGGCCATCTCGGTCATCCCGCTCGTTCTGATGGCGCGTTTCCTCGCCGTTTCGATCCCGGTTCTGGCTCTTGGCTCACGCATCGGCTTCGTGAAGGGAACGATCCCGATCCTGACATGGGGCGGTTTGCGGGGCGGCATTTCGATCGCGCTGGCGCTGTCTCTGCCAAGCGTCGCGGAGAAGCCGATTCTGCTGGCCGCGACCTACGCCGCGGTCGTCTTCACCATCGTCGTGCAGGGCCTGAGCCTGAAGGCCGTCGTGAAGCGCTTTTCCAGCGCATGATGAGGGACAAAAATTGACAAGCGCTCGCACGGTCCTAAGTCCGGGTTGGAGCACCGCACGACCATCAGCGCAGCCCCACCGCGGCTGTTCGGGCCGCGCCGCGCAGAGCATCCTTGGCTCCTATCTGCTCTTCGCCTGCAATTCATCGATCAACTGCTTCATTTCGGCGATCTCCCTGACCTGGGCCGCGATGATCTCGTCCGCCAGCTTGCGCACACGCGGATCGGAAATTCTGGCGCGCCCACTCGTCATGATCGCGATCGAATGATGCGGGATCATCGCCTTCATATAAGAGACGTCGTCGACGGTCGTCTGGCTGCGTACCAGCCATAGCGACATGGCGAAGACCGCGACGCTGCCGACGACGATTGCGAAATTGGCCGCCTTGCGGGCATACATCTTCAGCATGAAGCCCAGCATCAGCACGGCCATTGTCGCGCCCATGAGCAGCGCCATCCAGGCCCGGGTCTGGCTGAAAAAGACGTGATCGAGCTCGTAGGTGTTGAGGTACATCAGGCCAAACATGACGATGGTCGACGCGGCGATCATCGCGCCGAAGCGGGCATAGCTCATTGGTGAACTCCTTGGTCGAGTGAGACAGCGCGGCATGGCCGCCAGATGATCAGCGGGCCAGCATCCAGATCGCCATCGCGACCATCATCAGGTTCTCGGTCAGCGAAACGAAGCCAAGCGGCACCTTGCTGTCGCCGCCGACGCAGGCGCATTTGATCTCGCGCTTGTCGACGTAGACCGCCTTGACGACCGAGGCTGTGCCGATGATTCCAATCACGAGCGCGATGGGGATGGCGAGCCAGAGCAGCACGCCGGCGATCATCAGGATGCCCGCCAGCGCCTCGGCGAAGGGATAGACATAGGCGTAGCGCACGACACGCTGAGCCAGCAGATCGTAGCCCAGGAACATGTTCGAGAAGCGCTCGACATCCTGAAGCTTCAGGAGGGCCAGGATGCACATGCTGAATGCGATGAACCACTCGACCGTGCGCACGGAGACGATGGTCCCCGACAAAGCCAAATTGGCGGCGGCAGCCATCAACGCAGCCATCACGAAGACGGCCAAAACCGGCCTGTAGCTGACCTGATCGGGGTCCGCGACCGGCTTGCCGAGATGCCTGCGCAGATCGTCATACCCGCCGATGCGTTCGCCCGCGATGAAAGTCTGCGGCGTCGTCTTCACGTCGTGCTCGGCCTTGAAGGCATCGATCTCCGGCCGCGACCGCAGGAGATGATCCTCGACCGCAAAGCCTTCTCGGGAGAGAAGGTCGAGCGACTTCAGACCGAACGGGCAGACATGTTCGTCTGTCGCCATCCGATAAAGCGTGGCGTGTCTGTCGCTTGCCTGCACCATCTGGCGCTCCCGATCTCGATGGACCGGCGACTGGGCGCCGGTCTCGGGGGGCAACGTCGATCCGGAGCTGAAGTTCACCGGCGTTACAGAATGTAACATTTGCCGCCACGTCGCCCCGGACCGCTATCAATATCCAGAGGAGAGCCCTCCAGGCTCAAGGAACCCGATCGAATCTCGGCACAATTGTCAGGGGAGCATTGTCGGATTCGCGCTCCGCACCGGGCATATCAGGGCGAATTGGGTTCCTTGTCGCATCCGAAACGGCAGCTCGACTGTATCCGATCTATCCAGAGACATAAGTCCGCCCTTGGACAGTCGAACAACAACGGGAGATTGATATGAACAGGATCCTCATCGCCGCGGCCGGGATGGCCATCGCCGTCACCGCCTTCAGCGGCGCCGCCAAGGCAGATCACCTCAACATCGACGTCAAGGCCGCCACCGTGAAGGACGGCGCAGTCATGTTTCCGTCGGTTCGGATCGACAAGGACGGCTATGTCGTGGTCCATGCGGTCAAGGACGGCAAGCCCGTCCTGCCCGAGTCGATCGGCCATACGGCCGTCAAGGCCGGAACGACCAGCAACGTCATGGTCAAGGTTCCCGGCGCGAAGGCCGGCACCGACTACGTCGCGATGATCCACTACGAGACCAATGGCAACGCGACCTACGATTTCGGCAAGGCGTCGACCACCGTCGACACCCCCGGCATGAAGCCCGACAACACCCCCTACGCCCTGAGCTTCAAGGCCAACTGATCGTTATTGATACGCCCGAGGTCGCGCTCAACGCGGCCTCCGGTATCAGGGGACGGGGCGGGGACGAAGAGCTCAGCCATGGCCTCGGTGTCGGCAGATCGGCCTCCACCGACACACGTCGCTATAGGAGGCGCTCCCCCTCGTACCGCTCACCTCAATCGGGCGAGCCGCGGCGCACGGCAATGTGAAGCGGCGCTGGCAAACATCATTTCCGGTTGGACCGTCCGGGGGCTTATCTCCGTGCGTCGAGCGATCAATTCGATCGTCTGAACCTCCGGAGCGTCACTATGATTCTGACCCGCCGCAATCTCACTTTGGGCGCTGTCGCTCTCGCCGGACTGGTATCGACCCAGTTTGCCTTCGCCTTCTCCGCCAAGGCGCCCTTCGACGTAAAGGCGTTCGAGGCGGCCCAGGCCGCCGGCAAGCCGATCCTGGTCGAGATCAGTGCGCCGTGGTGCCCGACCTGCAAGGCCCAGAAGCCGATCCTGTCGAGCCTCGGCGCCAAGCCCGAATTCGCCAGGATGGCCGTGTTCGAGGTCGATTTCGACAGCCAGAAGGACGTGGTCCGCATGCTCAAGGCGACGTCGCAGAGCACGCTGATCGTCTTCAAGGGCAAGCAGGAGGCCGGCCGCTCGGTCGGGGACACCAATGCCGCCTCCATCGAGGCGCTGCTGAAGAAGAGCGTCTGAGCCATCATGGGCACCGCCGCGCTCGCGCTGCTGGCTGGCCTGCTCTCGACGCTGTCGCCCTGTGTCCTGCCGCTGCTGCCGATCGTGCTCGGCACGGCGGTGTCGCAGCACCGGTTCGGGCCGGTGGCGCTCGCCGCCGGTCTGGCGTTGTCCTTCGTCGCGATCGGTCTGTTCGTCGCCACGATCGGCTTCTCGATCGGGCTCGACGGCGGCGTCTTCCGGCTGGCCGCCGCGATCGTCCTGATGCTGATCGGGCTGGTGCTGGTGCTGCCGCGCCTCCAGGCCCAGGTCGCGCTTGCGGCCGGCCCGGTCGGCAACTGGGCCGAACAGCGCTTCGGCGGAATCTCGGGCACGGGCCTGTCCGGCCAGTTCGCGGTCGGGCTTCTGCTCGGCGCGGTCTGGGCTCCTTGCGTCGGGCCGACGCTGGGCGCGGCCTCGGTGCTAGCTGCGCGGGGCGAGAACCTCGGTCAGGTGGCGCTGACCATGGCGGTCTTCGGCATCGGCGCGGCCTTGCCGCTGCTTGTGCTCGGCTTTGCGTCGCGCGCGGCGATGCTGCGCTGGCGCGGGCGGATGATGAGCGCAGGCCAGGGTTCGAAGATCGTCATGGGCGCCGTCCTGATCGTCACCGGCCTTTTGATCGCGACGGGTTTCGACAAGAGCGTCGAGGCTTATCTGGTCGAACACTCGCCGGCCTGGTTGACCAGCCTCACCACCCGCATCTGATCCCAAACTCTCTTCGAGTAAAGCCATGACCGATCTCGTCACGCTGTTTCCGCGCCAGCCCGTTCCCGCGCTGAAGGTTTCGCTCGCCGGTGGCGGCATGTTCGATCTCGGCGCGGAGACGCCCGCGCATTTTTCGCTGGTCGTGTTCTATCGCGGGCTGCACTGCCCGATCTGCAGGCTCCAGCTCACCGATCTCCAGCGCAAGCTGCCAGACTTTGCCGAGCGCGGCGTCGGCGTGGTCGCGATCTCGTCGGATGATGAAGCGCGCGCGACTGAGACGAAGGCCGGCTGGGGGCTGGACGCGCTGCGCCTCGGCTATGGGCTCGATCTGGCGACCGCGCGCCAATGGGGGCTGTTCGTCTCCACCGGTCGCGGCAAGACCTCGATCGGCGTCGAGGAGCCGACGCGTTTCTCGGAGCCCGCGATCTATCTGGTCCGACCGGACGGCACGCTGTATTTCGGCAGCGTCCAGACCATGCCGTTCGCCCGGCCGCATTTCGCCGACATCCTGTCGGCGATCGATATGGTCGTCGCAAAAAGCTATCCGGCGCGTGGCGAGGTTGTCGCGTTGTCGCGCCCAGCCGCGTGAGCCGCAAATCAGGAGCGCCGTCATGAAGGTCGCAGTCACCGGAATCTGGCTCGCATTTGCGCTTGCGCAGGTGACCGCCGCCGCTCACGCTCAGGCGCCGGCCCCTGTCACTGCAGCTCAGTCAGGGCTCGTCGTCGTCGAAAGCGCGCATCCGTTCGCTGAGACCGAGCGACGCCTGCTACAGGCGATCGAGGCTGCCGGACTGAAAGTCGCCGCGCGAATCGACCATGAGGCCAATGCCAAGAGCGTGGCGCTTCAGCTGCCGCCGACCGTCGTCCTGCTGTTCGGCAATCCCCGAGCTGGGACGGTGCTGATGCAGCATCAGCGAAGCATCGGCATCGATCTGCCACTCAAAATGCTGATCTGGGAAGCCGACGGCAAAATCAAACTCGCCTACAATGATCCGGTTTACCTGGCCCGGCGTCACGGCGTCGCCGACAGCATGCCGGTCCTGGCGCAGGTCTCGCAAGCACTACAGAAATTCGCCGAAGCTGCGACCAAGAAGTGAATGCTGGAAGACAGTGCCCGACTGGCGAATCCAACCTCGCAGTTCTGTGACTATGCACCGAACGAGAGCGATTTTTGATGGTTGTATCATGCGCTGCAGCGCTGAAGGAATGCAGGCATTCTGCGGGGTCGAAGACCGGATTGAATCGGAAAAGCACACCACCCACAGGATTGCTTCGCTAATCTTGCGTTGATGCATCAATCAGCGCGTCACCGTCACGTCGAGCCGCATTGCCGGATGGATGCCACAATAGAGCCAATATTTGCCGGCAACCGGGAATGGCAGCGTCACTGTCTGCCCCGGCTCCTGCGTGCCGGAATTGAACGGCCCGGGCCCCGTGTCGAGCCGGACATTGTGGGTGCGGACGTCGTCGTTCTCGATCGTGAGGCTCTGGCCGGCATGCAGCGCGATCGCGCCGGGCATGAACTGCTTGTCCTTCTGCGAGACGCGCGTGCCCTCGGCCGGCGGACCCGGTCTACCGACAAGCGCCGAAGCCGGCAGCACGGCCGGTCTCGGCGGATCGTCGCTCGACAGCGTGCCGAGGAACGCGATCAGATCGGCCCGCTCTTCTGACGAGAGCGCGATGCCCCTGATGTCGGGCGAGACGCTGGGCCGCCTGACCACGCCATGCTCGTAATGGTCGAGCACCGCATCGAGCGAGGCCAGCGAGCCATCATGCATGTAGGGCGCTGTCCAGGCGAGTTCGCGCAGGGACGGCGTCTGGAAGGCGTGGTCGGCGGCGCGAAGGTCGATGACCTTGCCGCGCCCGAGATCGTCGCCCGGCAAGCCGATATCGTGGAAGGCGCGGTCGGTGAAGGCCCAGCCGGAATGGCAGTTCGTGCACCCCGCCTTGCCGGTGAACAGCTCAAATCCCGCCTGCTCCTGCCGGCTGAGCGCCGACCTGTCGCCCTCGACCCAGGCGTCGAAGCGGGTGCGCGGCGAGACCAGGCTGCGGACATAGGTCGCCAGCGCCGCGGCGATGGCGTCTGGCCTCATGGCGCGATCACCGGGAAAGGCGGCCGCGAAGGCGCGCCTGTAGGCCGGCTCGGCCGACAGCTTGCGCGCGACGCGCGGCAGCGTCTCGCCCATTTCGCGCCGATTCTCGATCGGCTCGCGCACTTGCGCCTCGATCGTCGGCGCGCGCCCGTCCCAAAAGAAGGCCGCCCCCCAGGCGAGGTTCCACAGCGCCGGCGTATGGCGCGGCAATCTTTCATGCGCGATGCCCTGCCCGCGCGGCACGCCGTCGGCCAGGCCAAGCGCCGGATCATGGCAGCTGGCGCAGGAGACCGTGCCGTCGCGCGAGAGCTTCGTCTCGGCGAAAAGCCGCGCGCCGAGCGCGAGCTTTTCCGGTGTGAGCGGGTTGTCGGCGGGATAGGGCACGCCGTCGGGGCGGCGAAAGCCCGCCAGCAGAGCAGCATCCACATCGCCCTGCGTCGCAACGGATTCGACGGCGTGGGAACCGCCGATCAGCAGCAGCGCCGCCGCGATGACGCCGCCCAGGAAGGCATTGAGCAGCGAGGGCGGTGCGCGCACCGGCGTCATGCCGACATCAGCGCAGGAAGTTTCCGGCCTGCAGTTCGACCCGGGCCATGTCGCCGAGCACGGTGCTGACGTCCTTAACCGGCTTCGTCGGAGCGATGGCAGTCGGCCAGGCCTTCTTCAGTTCGGAGAAGGCCGCCTGCATCTGCTTCAACGCGTCGGCATCCTTCCTGGCCAGATCGGCGGAAACCGCCTCGGTCAGTATCGAGGCGTAGAGGACGAAGCCGCGCGAATCCTGATATTCGACCGCCTTGCCGATGCGGCCTTTCTCGATGGCGTTGCCGTATTCGTCGGCTGCGACCTTGAGCGTCTCCAGCGCGGTCTCGACGCTGAATTTCGCCCAGTCGCTCTCGACGCCGCGCAGGCCCGTCTCCGCCTCGGTGAGACGTTCCTGCACGGCGACCAGCGCACCATCATAGGCCTCCTTCTTCTTCGCCTTGACCGTCTGGGCCAGCGCCTTCAGCGCAGCCTCGAAGGGCCGCACCTTGTAGGTCGAAAGATCGCCCTTGATGCCGCCATAGATCTCCTCGGCCGGATGCAGGAAATGCGGCAGCGCCTCGGTGAAGCGCCCTGTCTTGACCAGTTCGTCGCCGACGAGCAGATGGCCGCGGATGAGCGCAACCGCGAGAGCGAACTTCAGGTTCGGCGCGAGCGCCGTGCCCTTGCCGCCTTCGCCGCCGGCCTCGCCGCCTTCCCCGCCCTGACCCTTGGCCGGCGTCGCGGCGGCCGGCGCGCCATGGGCATGCTGGGCGATCTGGTAGGCGGTTGAGGACAGTCCCGCCTGCTGTTCGGATAGGCCGGGAGCCGACAGACCCGCTCCGGCGACGACAACGCTGCCGAGCCCGAGCCAGAGCTTGCTGGATGTCTTCATGAAACCGATCCTGATCGCGAGAAGCCTCAAGGGCAGGCGCAGCCTGACTGCGGGGCGAACGCCCTTCCCTTGAACCCGAACAGTGCCTACGTCAAGAAAACAGCCGCAACCCATTGAATTTGATAATTATTGTAATTCCAAACTGGACGGAGCGGACGCCATGATCCTGCCCATAGGCAACATCCTGTCCGGCGAGGAAGCGGCAGAGATCCGCGAGGAGCTGGCGACGTTGCGCTTCGAGGACGGCAAGGCGACGGCCGGCTGGAACGCAAGGCTGGTCAAGAACAACCGGCAGGCGGCAGGGAATGCACGCGGCGATACGCTGAAGCGGAAGCTGGCGGAGCGCATCCTCGCCAACGAGGTGTTCACGACCGCGGTGCGGCGGAAGGCGCTGACCCCGCTGCTGATCAGCCGCTACGAGCCCGGGCATGCCTATGGCAGCCATGTCGATGATGCGCTGATGGGCGGGATGCGGACGGACGTATCGTTCACTCTGTTCTTGGCGGAACCCGACAGCTACGAGGGCGGCGAACTGGTGATCGAGATGCCGTCTGGCGACGAACGCATCAAGCTGCACGCCGGCGCGCTTTTAGCCTATCCCTCGACCAGCCTGCATCATGTCGCGCCGGTGACGGCGGGCGAGCGCCTGGCTGCTGTCGGCTGGGCCCGCAGCTTTATCCGCGAGGCCGGCCAACGCGAAATCCTGTTCGATCTCGAGCGGGCGCGCCGCGCACTGTTCGAACGAAATGGCAAAAGCGCGGAGTTCGACCTGCTCTCGAAATCGATGGCCAACCTGCTCAGGATGTGGGTCGAGGATTGAACGCCCCCGCTGCAATACAAAAACCCAGCCTTTCGCAGGCTGTGTGAGAACATTGTCGTTCTCTGACATGGTGGTCGCGTCGCGAACGGTCCGGGCATCTTTCATGCGGGTACTCGTGGTGACGATCGTGGCCAAGCGGCTTTGCTGCCGGCAGTTTGGACGTTCATGTCGGGGCGTCGTCTCCGGTTGGCGTGATCGACGGGCAATCAACTCAACGCTGATTTGCGAATTCCAGATGATACAATCAGGTCGAAATTCGCTGTATGCGGACGGCTTCTCACAAATTGCGCCTCTATTTATCAAAGGCTGCTGTCATGCCGCTTAGTACAGAGTGCCCGCCATCGCGGCGTAGAGGGGAATGCCGACGACCAGGTTGAACGGGAACGTCAGCGCCAGCGAAGCGGTCAGATAGAGGCCGGGATTGGCCTCGGGCAGCGCCATCCGGATCGCGGCCGGAGCCACGATGTAGGACGCGCTCGCCGCCAGCGTCGCCAGGACGATCGCGCCGCCCTGGGACATGCCGGCGGCCCAGGCCGTGACGAGGCCCAGCCCCGCATTCAGCACGGGCGCGACAATGGCGAAGACGGCGATCGCCGGGCCGTTCTCGCGCCAGCCGCCGGCCCGCTCCATCGCCTGCCGCCCGAGATCGAGCAGGAACAAGCACAGCAGCCCGCGGAACAAGTCGCCGAACAGCGGCTTGACCGGCGCAAGGCCCTCGCGCCCGACGATCAGGCCGATGAGCAGCCCGCCGAAGAGCAGCACGACGCTCTTGCTGGCGAGGATGCGAGCGAGGACGACGCGCAGCGTCTGCCCGTCCGCGCGCCCGCGACCCGCCAGCAGCAGCGCGACGACGATCGCCGGCGTTTCCATCAGCGCCAGCAGAGCCGTGACCGAGAGCTCGTAAGGCATGCCGATCGCATCGAGATAGGCGAGCACGGCAAGGAAGGTGACAGCCGAGACCGAACCGTAATGGGCCGCAAGCGCCGCCGCGTCGCGACGATCGAGCCCGGCGAGGCGGCGCAGCGCGAAATGGCACCAGAGCGGAATGACGAGGCACAGGCTCAGCGCAGCAAAGATCGGCAGCGCCATCGCGCCTGGCGAGACGGTCGCGAGATCGGCCCCGCCCTTCAGGCCGATCGCCAGCATCAGGTAGATCGCCAGCGCGGTGAAGACCGGCTCGGGCAGGCGCAGATCGCTGCGGATGAGCGCCGCCGCCGCGCCGAGCACGAAGCACATCGGCGAGAGCAGGTTGGCGGCGGCAAGGTGCAGCGAGGTCATCGGCGTCATCCGGGTGGAAGGGTCCGGCTGCCGATAGCCTCGTCCATGCATTCTTCAAACGACGATCATCCAATCCAAACGATCGGAAATATCAATGCAATGCGTCGCGTGGTCGGCGACGCGTCTGGCGCGCGGGATCAGGAGCCGGCAGCCGCGCCTTCCAGCGACTGGACGATATGGTCTCTGAGCCGGGTCGCCGCCAGCGAGGCCGTGCCGGGCGCGCGATACAGCACGATCTCGGTCGCCGGAAGGGCTGGCAGTCGATGCGTCGCCTCGCCGAGCACGACGAGATCGGGCGGGACCATTTCGCGCGGCAAGATGGTGACGCCTAGGCCCGCCCGCACCGCCGCCTGCAGGCCGGCCAGGCTCGGGCTGGTCAGGACGATACGCCAGGGCCGCCCGGCGGCGTCGAGCGCGGCCAGTGCGCCGCGTCGATAGACATCCGGCGCCGGCGCCAGAACCAGCGGCAGCGTCCCGACGTCGGAGAGGACGAGACGCGCGCCTGCGACCCAGACCAAAGCCTCGCGCCAGACCCCGGTTCCCCCGGCTTGCGCGCCATCGGGCGGCTGGCCGGGCTGGAGGGCGCGCTTGAACAGCACGAGGTCGTATTGTCCTTTCGAGAAGCCATCGAGCAGGTTCACCGTGAAGTCGCAGTTCACGGTCAGCGCGACCAGAGGATGGGCCCGGGCGAACCGCGCCAGTACGTCCGCCAGATGCACGGTGGCGAAGTCTTCGGGCGTACCGAGCCGGACGACGCCGTCGACTTCGGGCTCCATCAGGCGCGAGCGCGCCTCGTCGCTGATGTGGAGAATCTGCCGGGCATAGGTCAGCAGCACCTCGCCCTGCGGCGTCAGAACGGTATGGCCGCCGCGTCCTCCCTCGCGCTGGAACAGCATCTGGCCGAGACCGGCCTCGAGACGCTTGATCTGCAGCGAGATCGTCGACTGGGTTCGCCCGATGCGCGCGGCCGCCCGCGAGAATCCGCCGCTATCGGCGATCGCCATGAAGCTGCGCAGGAGGTCGAGGTCGAAGGGCGGGAGAGGGGTCGGCATGAGCGTCTCACTCAGCCCAGAGCGCCGATATCGGCGTCGCGTTCAGCTTCTCCCCGAAAGGCAGCACATGCTTTCCATCGTAGAGCAGAATCCCTTGTGCAAAACGTGATCCGACACGGTCCTTCAATCGCCGCAGCCCTCGAAAATCCGACGCCTGCACGCTCGACGACGCTTTCACCTCGATCCCCAGGACAAGGCCGGCGCCGTTCTCGATGACGAAGTCCACCTCGACCTGATCCTTGTCGCGATAGTGAGAGATCATCAGCTCGTCGTCGGCCACTGAGGCAGCTTTCGCCAATTCGCTGAAAACAAAACTTTCGAGTGTCGAGCCCAATGGAGAGCGATCCAGTGCGATCTGAGCGGTCGCGAGATTCAGCGTCGTCGCAAGCAGGCCGGAATCGACAAAGTGCAGCTTGGGCGTCGAGACGAGGCGCTGCGTCTGATTGCCGGACCATGCCGGAACGCGGCGCACCAGATAAAGCTGCTCGAGCAGACGGACATAGCGCTCGACGGTCTTTCCATCGAGCCGTGCATCGTTGCCCAATGCGGACCAGTTGAGGAGCTGACCTGCTCGCGCCGCAAGCAGCCCGAACAAGTCTGGAAGCCGGTCGAGCCGCTCGGCCGAGGATATCTCCCGCGCATCCCGTTCCAGTACGGACCGCAGATAGGCCCGGTGCCAATCGCGTCGTCGCCGCTCGGTCAAGCGGGCGATACCTTCCGGATAGCCTCCGGCAAGAACAAGCTCGGGCAAACCTGCCTTGCCCTGAGAGGCGTTCACAACATTGCCGTCGAATGCGCGGGCGATGAATGAGGATGGCGGACGGCCTGCGATTTCCGATCGGCTCAACGGCAGCAGCGTCACGATCTCGATGCGCCCAGCCAGGGACTCCGCCGCCTTTGGCATCGCCAAAATGTCGGCCGAGCCCGTGATCAGAAAGCGCCCGGGGCGCCGGTCCTCATCTACGGCTTGCTTGATGGCCAGGGTCAGGTTGGGCGCTCGCTGGATCTCGTCGATCACGGCTCGATCGAGCCGCCGGATCAAACCTGACGGATCGGTCGTCGCCGCCGCGAGCACGGCTGGATCATCGAGCGTCAGGTAGCTATGCGTCTCCCCGGCGATCTTGCGCGCCAAGGTGGTCTTGCCGGACTGACGCGGTCCTGCGATCGCGACCACGCGCGTATCGGTAAGCGCCTCGCGAACGCGGCTTTCGGCATGGCGTGGGTACATGTTAGAGCGCCTGTCGTTACAGCGTCCAATCCGGAACCTATAAGCGTCCAATCCGGAATTTGGAAGCGTCTGATCCGGCGTAAAGCGCTCGGGCCAAGGAGCTTGCCGGTCCAGCGGTTCATTCGAACGAGCGGACCACCGTGAGCAGTGCAATCCCGCTCCTTTGCGATGGCGTCCTGGTCCGGTTCCGGATCTTCCACGATCAACCCCCAAGGGGTCGGCTACGCGAGCGTGCCGCCGCTGCGGCGGACGCCTTCGCGGTGATCGCGACCGGCACCGGCCCTTCGAGGAGCCATCGAGCGGGAATTCCCCTGCTCCCGAATGGAGCCTCACAATGTCGAACGATCTTGTCCTTGCCCAGAGCCACGCCTTCGCACTCGCTCGCACGCTGATGGTCGCGGTGACGGTCTTTCAGGTCGATGGAGCCTATGGGGTGCTGCCGAGCGCCGAGATCGACGACGCCGACGAGTTCCACGTCATCCACGAATTCGACCCCCACGAGCGCCGGCCGGCTCATTGAGCCAGCCCTTGGTGCCGCTCGCGAGCAGCCGGCCGCAAGAGAGGCTGCGCCGCGGACGATCGATCTCATCCTCCCGTCGGCTGTCGATCCGCGCCCTTGCAGGCGCCGCTCTTCGCGGCGGATGGGCTTGGACCCGCGAGATATTCGGGAGGAAAAACCCAGCAGGAAAGGCCGGACGTAAGGCCGGGAACGATGATGGAGCAAAGAGAACTCGAGGAACTGAAGGGGCGCGTGCCGTGCGCGGCGGTGCTGGAGAAGGCCGGCTTCGCCATCGATGTGAAGGAGAGCACGCGCCGCGCCGTCAAGCACCGGCGCGGCAACGACATCGTCATCGTGATCCATGAGGGCAGAGGCTGGTTCGATCCGCTATCGGACGCCAAGGGCGATGTCTTTTCGCTGATCCGGCATCTGGATGGCGTCGACTTCACCGAAGTGCTTTTGCGCGCGGCCGAGCTGGTCGGGTTCCGACCGGCTGAACCTGCCTGGCAGCGACCGCGCACGCAGACGCCCGTTGTCTCTCTTGCGGAACGCTGGCGCACCCGACGAGCCCTTCGGTTCGGCTCCGCCACCTGGCGCTATCTGCGTTACGAACGTCTCCTCCCTGAAGACGTGCTGCGCGCCGCGAGCCGTCAGGACCGGCTTCGGGAAGGCCCGCATGGCAGCGTGTGGGCCGCCCATGTCGACGACGGCGGCATTGTCACCGGCTGGGAGGAGCGTGGATCCGCATGGCGAGGTTTTTCGACCGGCGGGGCGAAGATGTTGTTCAGGCTCGGCACGCCCGACGGGCTTAGGCTCTGCGTCGCCGAGGCGGCGATCGACGCCATGAGCCTCGCAGCGATCGAGGGGCTGCGGGACGGCAGCCTCTATCTCAGCACCGGCGGTGGCTGGTCGCCGGCGACGCAGGCCGCGCTGCAAACGCTCGCTGCACGTCATGGAGCAAAACTCGTTGCGGCGACGGACGCCAACAGCCAGGGCGAAGCCTATGCCGGCCGGCTGCGGGAGATCGCCGAGACCGCCGGCTGCGACTGGCTCCGGTTGAGGCCGCCCAGCGAGGACTGGAACGCCGCTCTGAAGGAGAAGGTCAGGGACGAGAAGGAGAGAAAGGGGAGGAGAAAAGGCCTGCCGCATGCCCGCCGGCCGCATCAAGGGTGACGCTCCGCCCGGCTGCGCCGGCCCTTGACCCGGCCGACCAGGGAGGCGGCCGCGGGGGAGGGGTCAGGAAGAGCCGAAGATGATGGCGATGTCGCGAGGATGAGCCGCGCTCCGGTCTGACAAGACCACAGGAGCCAGCCCATGATCCTCTCCTCGATCCGCAAAGTGTTCCAGGGCGTCGCCGACCGGCGGCAGATGTTCCGGATGTTCGACCGCCACGCCCAGCGGCCAGATCGTAGACCGGATGATGGCCGCTTGATCTATGCCGGTGAGTGGTTCGAGATCGCGCAGGCTCAGCACGACTACATGCTCGAGATCCTGCCACCAGTCATCTTGGCGGTCGATATGTTCGCGTTGCGTGAGTTCCTGACCGGCTCGATCACCAGCATCTTCTTCACACTGTGGATCGACGGCCGGGCTAGGTACTTCCACGCCTACTGCGATCTTGCCGATATCGGGTCCGGCAGGCGCATGCGCGAGGCCATCATCGAGCGCGAAACTCGGCCGGTGCGGGCGATGACGCGGCAGGAGCGTCTGGAGCACATCTGGTCGAGCACTCATGACGACTATCGCGGCTATGCCGGCGAGCGCTGGCCCGCGCCCGATCGGGGCAAGCGCACCATTACCGTCTATGGCGGCCGGCACGGGACGACGTTGAAGCTGCTCGACCAGCTCACGGACACGGAAATCAGCGAAAAGCTCCCCGTGCATCTGCGCTATCTGCCCGACGCGGTCGCGGCGTGATGGACGGCGGCAATGTTCAGCTTCTCCCTCACAGATGTCCGCGCCGTCA
>JAESGM010000349.1_pt1 | contig 53805 bp, 56 predicted proteins | sample 9269721 | NCBI WGS metagenome assembly JAESGM01 (sample SAMN15720920, study PRJNA650825) | algae metagenome | isolation source: Komarekiella atlantica HA4396-MV6 and co-occurring heterotrophs from... | place: USA: Theobald House, Kauai, HI | collected 2009-07-29
AGTTATTTGATAAATTCAGATAGTATTTGATTTATTCTGCTTATCTTTACATCAATTTTTACAATTATCTATGTCATTTTGAAATCTTTCTTAATTTCTATTAGTAAATAAGATGCGTTCGCCCTGCAGGCGTATCTCCCTATATTGCCAGTAAACACGCAGTCATGGGACTGACACGCTCTGCGGCGCTCGACTATGCCAAGCAGGGCATTCGGATCAATGCCATTAACCCTGGCTTGATTGCGACTGAGATGATGGAGCGCCTCGCCGATGGGACGGGCAATACGGCGGATAGCTATGCGTCTATGGTGCCAATGGGGCGCATGGGTCAGGCAGCAGAAATGGCTCAAGTGGTTGTATTCCTCTGTTCTGATGCTGCCAGCTACATCACGGGACAACCTATAGTGATTGATGGCGGATTCACAGCGACCTGAAGTGTAGACGTTGCGCTTAACCAAAATTACCAGGAGAAGTAATGACTCGCTTTAGTTCGATATCTCGGCGTAAATTTCTGGGTACGGCGATCGCAGGTGGAGTTTTGGCAGCCTGTGAATCGAGTCTGCGATCGATAGTCGCCAGCACCGAACGCCGCCCAGGTTAGAACCTTTTGTTTCAGTGCCGCTCTGCTGATGATTAGCTGTTCGCCTCGAGCCTACTCAAATCCGGAAAGCACTTCCCCTTCACAAACAACGTCTCAGAGATTTGCCGCTTACGCCGGATAAACTGCTCGGTGTCTCCGTCGCTTAAAATCAGTTTGGATATTTTATCGGAAAAGTTATGTATGTAGTTTTTGGCGCGACCGGCAATCAAGGCGGTGCTGCAGACTGCAAAGTATTTGCCGTGGTCGGCTTCAAAGGAGAATGAGGATGAAAATGTTGAGACGTAAAATGTTGACTGCGGCTTGCGGCTGCTGTCTTGCCGCGCTGGGCGCAGCGGTGGGTTGTGCCAAAGTGCAGGGTTCGCCAACTGTGACCCAAGCCAGCGGCTCTGGTCAGGAGCGAAAATCAAGTGCGCGCGGCGAACGTCGTGACGGATCGGGATTGCCCGACTTGCATCATGTCGCTCTTATCGTGGCTGATCGAGACCGCTCACTCGCAAAGTTCCAAAATGGCTTCGGCTTCGGTCGTTCGCACGTCTTCGACGCCCAGTTTCCGAAGGCTCGCGTGTCGAGCGGCGTTACCGGGTTCAATCTTCGCATTGGGTTTACATGGATGGGGAATACGTTGCTCGAGCTGCTGCAGCCTGTGGACGACCGCTCCCCTCACGCGACTTTTCTTAAGGAACGCGGAGAGGGAATGCACCATCTTGGGTTTCTTGTGCGCTCCATCGAACGTGAACTTGACGCGATGGCGGCAACACGCGGCGGGCAACGTCCGCCCTTGTTGGTTGATGCGATGACCGCAGATGGCGTGAGCTGGTGCTATATCGAGGGCGAATATGCGAACGGCGCAGTCATCGAGCTGATCGAGCGAAGCCCCCAATCCGAGAAGTTCTTCAAGGAGATATACCAAGCGACGGGCGGTCGTATGCCGGACTGAGGCGGGCGCTTATAAAGCCATCCGTCTATTATGGCGCGCTAAACTGAGCTTACCTTCAGCAGCTTGAGCTGAAGCTGCCGCCCGTTTGGTGTACGAACTGAAATTCGCCGATTGATGACTACTTCATCGGCAAGCCCGACCCGCACATTTCGCCTATGGGCGCGCGGAGTCGGCGAGATCGGCGGTGTCAGTGTGGCGGGGGCAATCGCCAACGCGGTTTTCAACGCGACGGGGAAACGCATTAGGGAATTGCCGATCACGCTCGATAAATTGTTGGGGTAGCATCAGCGAAGAAACGACCAACTGCAAATTTTGCGGATGCATACGCGCAACGGTGCAAACGGGTTACTGATGGAAAAAAGCAACCTTGAAGACTACACGCAACTAACAAAGGAGCATCGGAAAATGTTTGATTTTAGTGGAAGAGTAATTTTGGTGACGGGTGCTACCTCCGGCATCGGGCGCGACACGGCACAGGCTTTCGCCGCCGCCGGAACTTCAGGAATCGGGAAAGCAACTGCCTGAGTTTTCTACACCACTATTTTCTACACCATTAAAGGAGTTATAGTCTCATGTCTTCGATTGAAACTCAGTTTCTTAATATCAAGGCTCATCACGCGCAGTACTCTACGATCAATCCCAAGACAACTCTAAAAGGCAGTGCGTCAGGCAAGATCGTTTTTATTACCGGTGCATCACAGGGTATCGGTCAGTCTACCGCAGTAGCCTTTGCTCAAGCGAGTGCTAAAGCTGTCTATATCACGGCAAGATCGGAAAAAGCGCTTGAGGAGACGAGAACACGAGTGAAAGAGGCGAATCCAGAAACGCAGTGTGCATATACCGTCTGCGACGTAACGAACGAGGAGCAGGTCAAGGCATCGATTGAGGATTGTGCGACCAAATTTGGCGGCATCGACGTGGCCGACTCAAATGCAGGTTATCTCAATCGATGGCAGAAGATTGGAGAATCGGATACCACGAGTTGGTGGAATACTTGGGAGGTAAATCTAAAGGGCACTTATTATCTCATTCGATACACGATACCTTACCTGATCGAATCGGCAAAGAAGCATTCTGCCAGAGGCTTTACGGGTGGTCATCTCATTCTCGTTTCTTCAATCGGCGCTCAACTATTAACGCCGACCGCGTCTGACTACCAAACATCTAAGCACGCGATCAACCGCCTTTGCGAATTCGTTAACCTTGATCATGGCAACGACGGAGTGAAATGCTTTGCCATCCATCCCGGAGGAGTGCCCACCGCGACAGCAAAGAACATGCCCGAGACACTCCACGCCAACCTTGTAGACGAACCTGAATTGGCAGCCGGGTTTGCTGTTTGGCTTTGTTCCGGAGAGGCTGACTGGGCTAAGGGCCGCTACTTGAGCTGCAACTGGGATGTTGGTGAGTTGACACACCTCAAAGATCAAATCATCGAGGGCGATCTGCTGGTTAATCGCTTGCGCACTAAGGCTTGATGCAATAATCAACACTCGAAGGACGTAGTAACATGATTCAGCAAACAAATCTAGGGGGTAGCTTCATGATGCCAAGCAGGAACCCAACTCTTAAAAACATTTGCCAGGATGAAACACGTTAGGAAACAACCATGAAAATACTTGAAGGCAAAGTTGCCTTAGTTACAGGCGGCACATCAGGAATTGGCAGAGCAACGGCGATCGCAATGGGTGCTGCTGGCGCAAAAGTCGTATTCTCCGGCAGACGCGATGCCGAGGGCGAAGAAACTGCGGCGCTGATTCGTGAGACTGGGGCAGAGTGCTTGTTCGTGCGGTCGGATATGTCCCGCGAAGCGGATATCCAAGCCTTGGTGGAGCAGACGATCGCAACTTACGGCAAACTCGATTGCGCGTTTAACAATGCTGGGATTGACTCTTCTCGTCACCCCCTGCACGAACAACCGATTGAGGAGTTTGATAAGCTGATGTCGATCAACCTGCGAGGGCTATTTTTATGCATGAAGTATGAGATTCAACAGATGTTGAGCCAAGGCTCAGGTGCGATTGTGAATAATTCGTCGGTCGTTGGTTTAATTGGGTTTCCAGGATTGTCTCCCTATATTGCCAGCAAACATGCGGTGATGGGACTGACGCGCTCTGCGGCGCTCGACTACGCTAAACAGGGCATTCGGATTAATGCTGTCAATCCTGGGCCGATTGCCACTCCAAGGATGGATAGCATAGCTGAGCAAGCGGGGAGCACGACTGAGGATATGGGGTCTATAACCCCAATGGAGCGGATAGGTCAGCCAGCAGAAATTGCTCAAGTGGTCGTGTTCCTGTGTTCTGATGCTGCCAGCTACATCACGGGACAACCTTTGGCAGTTGATGGGGGATTCACAGCGACCTGACCGAGTTGTCGATGACCCACACGCCTTTTGAAGAGAATCAAAAAGCTTATGTCTACTAAAGGGTTTTACCGTATCCTCTGGCTGAGTGCGATCGGCATTGTGTGTGCCGTCGGGTTGATAATCTACACCATGCCTAGTGGTACAGGTGAGTATCAGCATACTCCAAACAATCAATATCGCGCTGATGCTAAGGTACTGGAACGCCGCACGCTGACCGGTCGGCAGGTTCGCTATCTGGAGTTTCAGGTAAAATCCACCGCCAATCAAACTGTAATTTGGCAAGCGACTTATTATCCTGCTACGGCTGATGAATGGATTGACTATGGCGATCGCAGCATCCAATTTATTCATTGGAATGACAGCAATACTGCCGTTTCGTTCACCTTACCCAATCAGCGCGTGTTGACTGTTCCTGTTCCTTAAATCGTATCTTTGTGATGCAAACATAGATCCCATATTCCGCAGGTGAGTTTTAAAATTTTGGTATTTTCTCTAAACCAACTCTGACACGGTTTTCAGGCATTGAATCTGTATTTTTTACTCTGCGATCGCAACCCTGATAAATGTCAAAGTTCTATTTATTGACACTATTCTCAATAATTTGAGCCTGTTTGACACTAAAAACTTTGCTTACCCCTCATAGATGCTAAAAAGCGTGAATTTATTGTCAGCACTGATTTTTAGCCGTTTTATCAAAATTCAAGTTTTGACAAAACAACCTGCGGAGGGCAAAATTTTGAGTACAATTACTCATGCGGAATATGGGATAGATTGTTTGCTCAGCCCAACTCTAGTGAGGTGATCGCACTGCAAATTTAATCAGGATGCCTCTGTCCCTCATCGCTTGACCCGCAGCGCTTGAATCAACAGCGTTAAGGCAGGCAGCGTCTGGCGGCGATTGGGGTGATAGAGGTAGTAGCCGGGAAAAGTGGGACACCACGCCTCCAGCACCCGGATCAGCCGACCCTCAGCAACCGCGTCAGCGATTTGATCTTCATAGAGATAGGCAATCCCCTGTCCCGCCAAGACCGCCACCAGAATCAGATCGGCATCATTGAAGACCAGCGATCCATCGACTCTAACTTGAAATGATCGCCCCTCTTGCTTAAACTCCCAGGGATAGAGCGCCCCAGAAGTCATAAATCGGTAGTTGATGCAGCGATGGTTCGCCAAGTCTTGGGGAATGTTGGGTGCAGGGTAATCAGCGAAATAAGCAGGTGAACCCACAACTGCCGTTTGCAGATCCCGTCCGACTCGCACTGCAATCATGTCTTTAGCGACTTTTTCACCCAGTCGGATGCCCGCATCATAGCGGCTCTCCACAATATCGGTTAGCCCTTCGTCGATCGTCACCTCAATGCGAATCTCTGGATACACAGCCAAAAAACTGGGCAGCACCGGACAGAGAACAGAAGTTGCCGCGTGTCTTGGCATGGTAATCCGCAGAGTTCCAGCAGGTTTGTCACGTAACTCATTGAGAGCCGCTAGTTCCGTATTAATGTCTGCAAACGCAGGTCGCAAGGTTCTGAGCAGTCGATCGCCCGCCTCGGTCGTTGAAACTTTCCGAGTGGTTCGCGCCAGCAGTTGCAACCCTAGACGGTCTTCGAGCGATTTCATCGCATGGCTGAGGGCAGAGGGAGACATTTCTAGCTTTGCCGCCGCCCGTGTAAAGCTCATCTCGTCGGCGACAACGACGAAGGCGGCTAAATCATTGAGTTCGTCACGCTTCATTACTGCATAGATTTCACAACACTATGTTGATTATGCCATCTAGTCAATAAATCTTATCCGATCTATCGTTGGGTTATGCCCTACAAGCGGAAGAAAAATACATGCCAAGCAATGTTTCTTTAGAACACAATCCAGTAGTGCGTCTTTCCTATGGGCTTGCTGCTCTAGGACAGGGCGATCGCCTCATTCCATGGACATTCGAGCGGAGGGAATTGCGACCTAATGACATTGCTGTAAAGATTCAGTTCTGCGGCGTCTGCCACAGCGATCTGCACGCGATTCGAGGTTCGAGTCGCTTTCCTTTGGTTCCAGGTCATGAGATCGTGGGTGAGGTGACAGCGATAGGTGCAAATGTCAGGAAATTCCAAATAGGCGATACGGTGGTGGTCGGCACGATCGTCGATTCCTGTGGTCACTGTTCATCTTGCAAACGCCAGTTAGAACAATATTGCCGCGAAGGAGTAACGACAACCTACGATGGCATTGATCGCTTCGATGGCAGCATCACGCACGGCGGCTACTCGAACGAGTATGTGGTCGATACTCATTTTACTTATCACATGCCCACAGGTCTCGATCCAGCGAGCGTCGCGCCATTACTCTGTGCAGGTGTCACCACTTGGTCATCGTTGCGTCAGTGGGACGTGACAGGTAAGACGATTGGCATTGTCGGACTGGGGGGACTCGGACACATGGCAGTGAAATTTGCTCATGCGTTGGGTGCTCAGGTGACGCTATTCAGTACATCTGAAGACAAGCTTGCCGATGCAAAAGCACTGGGAGCCGACGCAGCAATTCTGTCTACCGACGAAACACAAATGGCAGCCCAAGCCTCTCGCTTCGATTTCATTCTCGATACTGTTTCAGATCGTCATCCGCTCGATCCCTATTTGCGATCGCTAAAACTCGATGGCACACTTTGCTGTTTGGGCATTCCTAAATCAATGGATTTCAGCCCCTTTTTACTGACAACAGGACGACGACGCATCGCGAGTTCAGGAGTGGGCGGAACGCTAGAAACACAAGAGATGCTGGACTTTTGTGGTAGACATAACATTGTAGCCGATGTCGAAGTGATTGCGGCAGCAGATATCAATGAGGGATTTGAACGACTGGAGCGGGGAGAGGTGCGTTATCGGTTGGTGATTGACATGGCTACGCTGAATGCACTCCCTAAAGACGCGGCTTGAGGGCGCAGCATTGAGAGCCAGATCATCAGTTTTGCAACGAGAACAATACAACAAAAAGAACGGTTAAGATGCGACAATGGATTTTGAAAGCTGGCGCAACCAACCTCGATGGACTGGTTCTGGAAAATGCACCGACGCCAGAACCCGGAGCGGGCGAAGTGCGGATTCGCGTTCATGCGGTGTCCCTGAACTACCGCGATCAACTCGTACTTAAGGGACAATTTGCGAATCATCTCCCGGCGCGAGATCTGATTCCAATTTCAGATGGAGCCGGGGAAATTGACGCGATTGGAGCAGGGGTAACGACGTGGGCAGTCGGCGATCGTGTCACTGGATTACTGCTGGACTGGCAGCAAGGCGCACCGACAGCAACTAGCTTTGGTCTCGGATCACTCAGTGAAGATGGAATGCTGGCTGAATATGTCGTCCTACCCGTTGATCGCGTCGTGCCTGCGCCCGTTAGCTTGAACGATACCGAAGCCGCAACGCTGCCTTGCGCTGCATTAACGGCTTGGAATGCCATTCACGGAGGCGATCCAATTGGCAAAGAGAGCAAAGTTCTAGTTCTGGGAAGCGGTGGCGTATCGCTATTTGCCATGCTGTTTGCCCGTGCAGCAGGTGCTGAGGTGATTGCAACATCGAGTCAAGATGTCAAGCTGAAGCGGTGGATGGATCTGGGTGCTAGTGATGGGATCAACTATCGGGACACTCCAGACTGGGGCAAAGCAGTATTCGAGCAAATGGGCGGTGTCAACAAGGTCGTCGATGCGGTTGGGACAGGGACGTTGAGCCAGTCATTGGCGGCACTCGCATACGGGGGTGAAGTGGCGCTACTCGGATTAATGAGCTTTGACGATCATCCCCTTGATTTCATATCGCTGATGAGTAAGGGTGCATCTGTTCGGGGCGTTGCGGTTGGCAGTGCCCAGATGTATGACGCGATGGTGCAAGCGATCAATAATTACCAGATTCATTCACCGATTGATCGCCGCTTCCGCTTTGAGGAAGCGAAGGCTGCCTATCAAGCCCAATCATCGCCAGACCTCTTCGGCAAAATCGTCATCGATCTGGTGTAAACAGAAAGGAACAGTTTGTAGTTTTTCTGAATTTCACTTTAACAGTATAAGATCATTGACATGAGATTCCTCAATATTGGCGGGTGAGAAATGCCAGTCAGAATAGTGCCTACTAAGATTTAGATGGTGCTATGAATCTCTTGTTGTGCGGACAACAATGATCGCTAACAGTTAAATCCCGCATGACACCGACGCGAAGGAGAGAAAGCATGTTCAATCACATTATGGTTGGGTCGAACGACATCGAGCGATCAAAGCGCTTTTATGACGCGGTGCTCGGAACGCTGGGGGCGGGCGAACCGCTACGCAACAAGGCGGACACTGGCCACACTCGGCTGTTCTACCGACACGACGGCGGCACCTTCTGCGTCAGTGAGCCAATCAACGACGAGCCAGCGACCTTTGCCAACGGCGGCACCATCGCCTTCAAATGCAACTCGTCCGAGCAGGTACATAAATTCCACGACACAGCAGTTGCACACGGCGGCACCTCAATCGAAGACGCGCCGGGTCTACGCAACAGCAGCTTAGGGGCTGTGCACTTGGCATATGTGCGCGATCCCGACGGAAATAAGCTCTGCGCCATCCATCGGGGCAATTTTAAGAATTAAACAGGAAGCATAATCTGGTGCTGCAACGGGTATGTCGTTTGGTCGAGGAAAAAATATTGCATCGATTACTGGAGCAATCCGACCGGGCAAAGTCACAAAACCTCGATCAATACGCTGGTGTCGGTGAGGCTAGGTGAGCTAATTTTTGAGTGAGATAAGATAGCAGCATTTCGTTAATTTCCTGCTCAAGCTGCCCATCTTGAAGCAGGTCTGAGCATTCAATCACCGCTGCATGAGTCAGCGCTTCAATCGATCGCTCGATGACAAACACCATATAATCAAGCTTTTGTGGCTGGATGCGATCGCACTGCTTCGCTAAGTAACTTCGCAGTAAATCAGTCATGCGATTTTCCATCTCAGTTCCACTTAGTCTCGGCACTTGCTCGTGCAGAACTTTGTGCAGCGTCGGGTCGATCGCATGAGCGGCAATACTGGCTTTGACGATTTCAGGCAAGACAACTGCGATCGGTGCATCGAATAAATCTCTCAGCTTCGATTCGATTACTTCCATCATGCTGCTGACATGGCGATCGCGCAGGGCAGCAATCAGCGATGCTTTGTTGGGAAAGTACTGGTACAACGAACCAATGCTGATGCCAGCGCGTTCGGCAATGCGATTGGTACTCGCCTTGTCGTAGCCTTCTGCGGTCAAAATGTGAGCAGTTGCCGTCAAGATGGCATCGACAGTGAACTTAGAACGGTCTTGCTGCGGCAGTTTACGAGGATTTGTCTGGGATTTTGAGGTCATAAAATTGTGGTTTGAAATGCGAGTTGTGAATGTGAGCTAATACTCGTACTATCTGAGTTATAGCTCACATTGAGGAACCAACCCATGATTTTAGTCACTGGTGCAACCGGAAATAATGGTTCAGAAATCGTCAAAATGCTTGCCGCGCAAAACATTCCCGTCCGAGCAATGGTTCGCAATCGTAATCGTACCGGAGCGATCGCACTTCCAAGCGTCGAAGTGGTAGAAGGAGACTTTGATCGCCCCGAAACGCTGCTGAATGCCTTGATCGGTGTAGACCGGGCGTTTTTGGTAACAAACTCATCGAAACACGCACAAGCACAACAACTCGCTTTCGTGGACGCTGCCAAGCAAAGTGGGGTCGCACACATCGTCAAGCTGTCGCAGTTTGCCGCCAATGCTGACTCCCCGGTGCGCTTTTTACGTTATCACGCAGCAGTCGAAGCAGCTATCCAAGCATCCGGGATGGTGTATACCTTTCTCCGCCCTAACCTGTTTATGCAGGGCTTGTTAAATTTCAAATCGACGATCGCCACCCAAGGCGCTTTCTATGCCGCAATCGGCGACGCAAAGGTGAGCATGATTGATGTCCGCGACATTGCCGACGCTGCGATCGCGGCGCTAACGGAACCTGGGCATGAAGGCAAAATCTACGACCTCACGGGGCCGCAAGCACTGACGCATACGGAAGCAGCGCAATATCTCTCTAATGCAACGGGTCGCAAAATTACCTTCGTCGATATCCCGCCTGAGACGATGCTAGAGACGTTATTGAGTATTCATTTTCCAGTTTGGCAAGCAGAGGGGCTGCTTGAAGACTATGCTCACTATCGTCGGGGTGAAGCCTCTGTGATTGCTTCGGGTGTGCAGGATGCGACAGGGAAAGCACCGCGAAGCTTTGAAACATTCGCGCACGACTATGCCCCGATGTTTAGCTAAGTCTGAGACTCTACGCCGATGGCATGGGATTTCGGGCGATTGAGCGGGTTAAAGGTTTTAATCGACCACATCAGTTCGCTTGAGTGTGTCTACCAATTCTGTCATGAATTGGGCAAAGACGCGCACTTTAGCCGAGAGATAACGTTTCTGGGGATACAGCACGGCGATCGGGAGTCCAGCTTGAGTTGCATAGGATTGCAGAATCGGTTGCAGGTAACCCCAGGCGATCGCGTTTGCGGCAATAAATTTAGGCAGTTGAACTACACCCGCGCCTTGAATCACTGCCTCTAAAACGACTTCTGAATTATCAAATCGGAGATAACTATCCACAGCAAGGTCAATTGCTTTACCATCTTGTTCAAACTTCCAGGTCGGTTCTTGTCGGCTTTGCGGATAGATAAAGTTAACACAGCGATGCTGCGATAGCTCTGCAAGCGTTGTCGGCACACCCTTCTGAGCGAGATACTGCGGCGAGGCACAGGTGATATAGCGTGCAGTTGCCAGGTGATGCATGATTAAACTGCTATCGCTGCTCAGTCCAATTCGCACGGTTGCATCAATGCCTTCCTCAACTAGATCAATCAGGCGATCGTTAAACGAAACATTCAGCTTCAGGTCAGGGTATCGCGCGGTAAATTGTAGTAGAGCCGGAGCAATATGCAGTTTGCCAAACGTAAAGCTGAGATCGAGCCGCAACGTTCCGATCAGCAGGGACTGCGATTGTTTAACTTCGAGTTCAGCTTCTTCTAAATCGTTAAAAATTTGCTGAACGCGTTGATAAAACCGATCGCCTTCTTCGGTCAGCGTCAAACTGCGCGTTGTTCGCCCAAGCAAGCGCACCCCCAAATCATCTTCTAAGCGCAATACAGCTCGACTCACGGCTGACGGAGCCATGCCTAACTGCCTTGCTGCCTCTGAAAAGCTGCCACACTGTGCGGAGCGGACAAAAATCATCAAGCTTTTGAGCTTGTCCATTGCAGCCCCTGCATCTTTGAATTTTTTGCACAAGTGTTTTGAAGTTTAACTACTTTTTCTCTGCTTTTGCACAAGCTACTGTTAAGACAAGTTGAAATTTCAAACCCACATACAACAGTGAGCAACCAGATATGACACAGCAAACAAACCCAAAGCGACTCATTTTAGTCACCGGAGCGACGGGCAATCAGGGCGGTGCGATCGCCCGTCACCTGCTCCAACGCGGCAAGTTCAAGGTTCGCGCAATGGTTCGCGATCAAAATAAGCCTGCTGCCCAAGCGATTCAACAAGCAGGGGCAGAACTCATCCAGGGAGATTTCAACGATCGGGCTTCACTCGATCATGCTTTGCAAGGCGTTTATGGCGTTTTTTCGATCCAAAATTTCAGAGACGGAGTGGACACCGAAATCCGTCAGGGCAGTGCGATCGCAGACGCGGCTTCATCGGCTGGCATTAAGCATTTTGTCTATAGTTCGGTAGGAAGCGCCGAGCGCAACACGGGCATTCCCCATTTCGACAGCAAGTTTCAAGTCGAAGAATATGTGCGAGCGCTCGAGTTGCCCTACACAATTATGCGTCCGGTGTTCTTCTTTTACAATTACAACGGAATGCACCCAATGATTGAACAGGGAACGCTTCCCCAGCCGCTCAGTCCCCAGACGAAATTGCAGCAACTGTCTGAAGAGGACTATGGAACAATGGTTGCCGAGGTGTTCGAGCGTCCCGCAGACTTCATGAAGCGCGAAATCGAAGTTGCCAGCGTGGAGATGACCATGCCAGAAATTGCTGCCGCGTTTAGCCACGTCTTGGGCAAACCCGTTAATTACCAACAGATTCCGTTTGAAGCGTTTGAGCAGCAAGCTGGAGAAGAAGTAACGATCATGTTCCGCTGGTTTGAGAATGTCGGCTACGCAGCGGATTTAGCGCAGTTGAAACGTGAGTTTCCCGCACCGACCGACTTTGAATCTTATTTGCGCGTTGGCGCAGCCTCTCTGAAAGAGAATCGCGGCTGGGCAAAAAATTAAACAACAAATAAATGAATAAACATATGAAAGTATTAATGGTAGGGGCAACAGGTAAGTATGCCAGTCTTGTCTTGCCCGAACTGAAGCAGCGCGGTGCCACAGTCCGCGCCTTGGTGCGTGACGAGAGCAAAATTGCAGCGGCGCACCAGCAAGGCGCAGATGAAACAGCGATCGGCGATCTCAGTGACCTGAAAAGTCTCCGTGCCGCTGCAAGTGGTGTGGAGGGTGTTTTTCACATCAACCCTGCCTTCGCCCCCAATGAAGCCGAACTAGGCGTGGCGATGGTTGAGGCTGCCAAAGCATCCGGTGTGCGAAAGTTTGTGTTTTCAGGTGTCTACCACCCGTCGCTCTCCAAGTTGAGCAATCATGCTGCCAAGCGTCCAGTAGAAGAGGCAATGTACGAGTCGGGCATGGACTTCACCGTGCTGCAACCGGCGATGTTTATGCAGAACTTTCAGGCGAGTTGGGATGCGGCGATCCAGCAAGGACGCTTCTCGCTGCCCTACTCCAAGCTAGCAAAAGCTTGCTATGTGGACTACCGCGACGTGGCGACTGTCGCCGCAATGGCGTTGACGAGCGATGAGCTGAGCTACGGGACGTTTGAGCTGTGCGCTCCGGGCATGGTCAACCGCGTAGAACTAGCGGTGATGATGAGTGAGGCGATTGGGCGCACGATTGAGGCGGGCGAATCCCCGTTTGATCAGTGGGCACAAGCTGCACAAATCCCAGATGGGCTACGCGAGAACCTGCGGGTGATGTATCAAGACTATGATCGGTATGGTTTTCCTGGCGGCAACGCGATTGTGCTGCGAACACTGCTTGGACGAGAGCCGCGATCGCTCCCGCAGTACTTTCAAGAACTTGCAAGCCGCAAAGCAGCGTGACGGCTACCAAGGCTGTCATATTGTCCTGTATTAAGGTTGACGTTAGACATTGTTTTGTGATCTAGGAACAGAATACTGAATTCTGCTCTCTTTATTTTCATCGCTCGATCTAACTTTCAACACTTCTGCTACATCACACCTTGACTTGTTTAACACTACCTATGTCTCGTTCAAGTTTTCTAGTTAAACACACACCCCAGATTCTGAAAATAGCTTTTTATACCACAGACAATATTCATCCACAAATTTGACGGTTTGTTTGGGTGGAAGAGGCTCTACCATCCTCTGTGTCTTTTTTCTAGGCTTTGTACATTCTTATACTACCGCGATAGTGACACAAGAGGGCTAGCTAATCTTCGCTCAAGCTGTCCGTAAACGTTCAATGTCTCGAATGGGCGGCGCACCGAACAGGCGCGAATATTCCCGACTGAACTGTGAGGGACTTTCATATCCCACCTGGTAGGCAGTAGAGGTCGCATCGAAATCCTCAGCGAGCATCAGACGACGCGCTTCTAACAGTCTTAACTGCTTCTGATACTGAAGCGGACTCATCGAAGTGATTTGCTTAAAGTGCTGATGGAACGACGAAGTAGACATCCCGATCTGACTCGCTAAATCCTCGATCCGCATCGGTTGGGTAAACTCAGATTTAATTTGTTGAATCGCTAAGGCAATTCGCTGCATATTACTGCCGGATGTGGCAATTTGACGCACGGCTTCCCCTTGTTCACCGATCAGCAGATGGTAATAGAGTTCACGAATCATTAACGGTGCCAGCATGGAGATGTGTTGCGGAGTGTCTAAGAGCTTGACGAGGCGAAGGGCACACTCCATCAAGGCTGGATCGACGTTGCTAACCGATATACCTCGAACAGAGTTTTCTGGCTTTGCCGAACTGGAACCCATTTGGGCAACCATCTCACACAATTGCATCAAGTCTAAGTTCAGCTTCAGCCCTAAATACGGCTTGTCAGGTGTCGCCTCAGTCACAAAGCCACTCAGAGGTAAATCAACGGAAACGACGAGATACTGCATTGCACCATACTGATACGTCTCCTCACCCAGAAATGCTTTTTTCTGACCTTGAACGACGATCGCCAGGATTGGTTCGTACACGCTATGAGGTGCATTAGATACTGTATCTGAGCGCGCAAAGTCTAATTGCTCGATCGCCGTGGGTTGAATAATGTTGCCGCTGGATTTGGTATGCCGCATGATCCGTGTGGCGATTTCTTGGCGGTGATCCGCGATTACGTCAGGGCGAGAGATTGCGACTGTCATAGCAGAAACTCGACTAACCCAATACCTTACAGCTGACATTATAGAATCTCTGTAAACAATCACTCTGGAGAATTAGGCAATCATCGGATAGGTTTGGGCATTTCAAGGACAGCTTTTCAAACCTATGCTGAACTCAGACGAATAGACAAGAGATTGAGATAATGCGTTATTCAGGTCAAATTTTCATTGAAGCAGGGCTGATTGGGCTGTTGGCTATTCCAGCAGTGATGCAAGCTCGCGCGAAGGCAGAGATTCAATCGAATGTGACTGCGTTTGGGTCAAGTGATTACCCGACAGCATTGAATCAGCAGTTCTCTCTGGTTCAGCCTTCAGCGATTGCAGACTTGTCCCAAGCAACTCTGTCTAATCCAGCAGATGCACAAACAACTCAGATGATTGAGCAACGCAACAAAGCAACGGTTCAGCAGTCTTTCGACCAATGGCGCAACGAAACTGGCAGTGCCTTTGATCTGCTTGCCCCAGATGTAACCTGGACAATTACTGGAACGGGTGCAACTGCGGGTACATATCGCAGCCGACAAGCATTACTCGATCAAGTCATCAGCCCGACCAGTGCCCGATTATCAGCCCGGATCGTCCCGACTGTACGCGGCATCTGGGCGGACGGCGATATGGTGATCGTGCTATGGGACGGGGAGGCGACCGCCAGAGACGGCAGACCGTATCGGAATACCTACACCTGGTATTTCCGCATGAAAGACGACGAAGTAATCGAAGCGATCGCCTTTCTAGATATGAGCAAATTTACAGAATTGTGGACAAGGATTTCACCTTCATGACCGAGGTATGGAAATCAATATTTAGTTCACAGCACTGAACACGAACAGAAAGGAAAACAACGATGTTAAACATTGAGAACAAAGTCATTGCGATCACTGGAGCCAGTAGCGGGATTGGTGAAGCCACAGCTAAGTTACTTGCTCGAAACGGTGCAAAGGTGCTTTTGGGCGCACGGCGCACCGAAAAGCTCGAAAAGATTGTTGAGGAGATCCACGCCTCAGGGGGTACAGCAGAATTCAAAGCCGTAGATGTCACCGATCAAGAAGATGTGAAAGCGTTCATTGGGTTTGCGAAAGACAAGTTCGATCGCGTCGATGTCATCTTTAACAATGCAGGCGTGATGCCTCTGTCCCCGATGAATGCCTTGAAAGTCGAGGAATGGGACAATACGATCAACGTGAATATTAACGGAGTGTTGAATGGCATTGCAGCAGCTTTGCCGATTATGGAAGCGCAAGGTAGCGGACAAATCATCAATACCGCGTCGATTGGTGCCCATGTGGTAGTACCCACTAGCGCAGTTTACAGCGCTACCAAGTACGCAGTTTGGGCAATCTCCGAGGGACTGCGGCAAGAGTCGAAAACGATTCGCGTCACCATCATCTCTCCTGGCGTGGTTGAGACCGAACTCGGCTCTGATATTACGGACGAGCCAGCAAAAGGCTTCTTGAAAGAACTCCGCAAAGATGCACTCAACCCGGATACGATCGCCAGTGCTGTCCTGTATGCCGTGTCTCAGCCGGATGATGTCGATGTCAACGAAGTGATTGTCCGCCCAATCCGCCAGATGATGTAGGCAATGGCTCTTGATCGCGTCGGACAGATAGGATTACCCGTACAATAAGTTTTGAATTTTCCAGGTTCCTTACTTGTGTACTACCTATGTCTCGTTCAAGTTTTCTAGTTCAAGGCACACCGCAGATTCAGCAGAGCATCCTCGACTTCTACCTGCGAAAGGCTAACCGATTTCGAGCGTACTTTCCAGGCGGTGAGGAGTTGAGTGGCAGCAGACCTGATTTTTTAGCGCTTGAGGGAGTGTCTGTACAACCTTGGTCAGGAATGGCGGGCTGTATCGTTGTTGACGGCACTTTAACGCCAGCAGCAAAGGCGCTCATCCGAGAACGCGGAAACTTTGATGAAGAGGGTCACTATCATCCTTTGCAATTATGGAGCTATGAGTTAGTCAATGAAACTGAGGTGTTACTGCGGATTGAAGACTTTTCGGTTTGGATCGTCTCCGCTACGCTAGATGAGCTACAGAGCTTGGAAAAACAAAAGCTTCCCGTCAGTAAATGGCAAGAAATTTCCCTTGAATCTGAAGAGGGAGTAACGCCACTGCCGATGGATGAAAGCGACCTAGAGCAAACTGCTCAGGCAATTCAGGAAGTGTTTTTTCCTAAACACGAGTAACTATCGACGAGTCTAATTTTCCCCTGGGCGCGATGGCACAAATCTTTGAGCAGCCCAGTCGTTGCTGAACTGGATGAACGAAATTATGGTGACACCTGAGCAAACGGAGCAAGTCGCTCAAAAGTATCCTGCTGCTAGGACTATCATCTTACAAGGTTACGAAAGCTAAATTATCTGAGTTGTGAGTCAAAGAACAGGTAAACCTTCATGGAAACTGTAAAAAAAGTTCGGGTTAAGTCTGGCTCCACGTTAAACTATGTCGATGTCGGTCAAGGAGTTCCAATTATTCTGATTCATGGCTTGTTTTTAGATCGCACCGCTTTCAAGCAACAAATTAAGGCTTTTGCAGGTCAAGCGCGAATCATTGCGATCGACATTCACGGTCATGGCGGATCTTCAGTGCTTAGCCCTGTTGTGTCACTATAGCGGTAGTATAAGGATGTACAAAGCCCAGAACGAAGACACAGAGCATGGTAGAGCCTCGTCCACCCAAACAAACCGTAAAATTTGTGGATGAATATTGTCTTTGGTATAAAAAGCTGTTTTCAGATGTCAGAAATTTTGAAGCGTTTAAGTATCTGCATATAGGGTGTATTTCGGAATTAAAACGGAAAAGCCTGCCAGAAATAGCGAAAATCGTGGGGCGAGATAACTTCGTTTTATTTAACCTCATATATCCCTGGTTAACAGTTTTTCCTATTCCTCAACTGTCTAGTGGTTTTTCTAAGCTTCAAGCCATCGTTTATAGGCTCACTTCTCCAATTTTAATCTTCCTAACTCACCTGAATTCTATTTTTCCTCTGCCTAAAGTGACACAACAGGGTTAATTATAAGTGTTTATCCGAACTTGATATAAGTCCTGTATTGCCTAAAAATCGTTCATAGTCTAGTGGAGTGTCAATGTCGATCGCACCATCAGGAAATGAAACAGTAACGACTTCATCAATCAATTGATGAATCAGTCGTTTGGCACCTACATCACCCTGTAAAAGCATCAAATCTGGAAATAGCGTCAGATCGAATAGAGCGGGAACACCGACAGTTCCAGCATATTCAGAGGTGATGATCCGCTTACCTGTTAACCAATACTGTTCAACCAATTGCTGGATCAACTGCACCGAGATCAATGGCTGATCGGAAAGGGTGATGATTGCTGCCTCAAGCATCTGACATTGGGTTTGTAATGCCTCCAGCCCTGCGTGAATCGAAGAACTGATTCCTGTTGCCCAATCGTGATTTTTTATAATAGTGACGGGTAAATCACTCAGCTCTGACCGCAGTTGTTTTGCCTGTGCGCCCAACACGACGACAACAGGTTGGCATCCAGAAGCGATCGCGATTTTCGCGGTATGGCGCAGAAAACTCTGTCCTCGATATTGCAGCAGTTGCTTGGGTTTGCCCAAACGAGTTGATGCGCCTGCTGCAAGAATCAGCACCCCGATCATCGTTACATCTTCAGTCTGTTTCATTTTGGTTTGTTCACTTACCTGGTTCATCCGTTCATCAAAACTCCATCAATACAAACATTGGATACCGTGTTAAATTCACTATCCTGATGAATGGGTGCTTTTCGGTCTTTTAGAGACTGACCTGATCGACCCGTTAACACCATTTGAATTTCAGTAATGATCGCCAGCGCGATCGCTTCTGGTGCATCTGCGCCAATATCAAGACCCACAGGAGCGTAAAGACGTTGCAATTGTGCGTCTGTTGGTACAAATCCCTCAGATTTGAGGTCTTGCAGCAATCGTTGGGTACGGCTTTTAGGGCCAAGGATGCCGATGTAGCGTACAGGAGATGGTAATAAGGTTTGCAGTAGTGCTAAATCGCTCTCATACTTATGAGTCATAACTATAGCAACTGTGCGTGAATTTAGATTCAGGTGGTTCTGAATTGCTTGGGGTTCGCTAAAAATAATTTGGTCAGCATTAGGAAAACGTTCAAAGGTTATATAGCCTGGTCTATTATCAACAACTGTGACGTGCCAACCTTGGTGTTTAACAAGATTGACAACGGGAATGGCATCATGACCTGCACCAAAAACTACCAAGGGAACAACAGGATGAATAACTTCTAGGAACACTTCAGCAATACTACTAGAAAGAATATAAGACTTTACCCGCGATTTTCCTTGGTTAAGTACTTGTTGCACATCTGGCAAAATCTGTTGCACAAGTGATTCATCTTCAATGTCACTAATCACAGTACCATCTGGCTTCAAGAACAATCGAGATGCTACTTTGGCGCTTCCAGTCGCTTTAAATACGGTAGCCATTACTCCCGCCTGTTGCCCATGCAGACATTCTGCAATAAAATCTAGCTGAGCTTTGGCTAATTGGTTAGAAAGCGGCTCAATGAGTACCTCAACTGCACCATTACAACCAAGACCAAATCCCCAGACCATATCATCGCTGGCAGTAGTATCATAATTGACAACAATTGGTACTCCATCGGCAAACATTAAACCTTGAGCTTTTTCAAACACATCACTTTCTAAGCAACCACCGCTTACACAGCCAATCATTTGCCCTGCTTCAGTCAACAGCATCCGCGCACCTGGGCGACGATAGACAGAGCCACTAGTCTTGACTACGGTGGCTAGGGCAGTGAGTTCACCTTTATTTTGAGTTTGCTCAAAAGCCGCGAGTATGTTTTGCAGTTCTTTCATAGGTAGTGGAGTTCTTTTATTTTGAATTAATTTGTTTGTTACTAGCCACCAATTTTGGACATTGTTCGCTTGTAAGTACTTGTGGTGCTAGTTTCTCTTTGCTTAAAGTTAATTGTGGGTTTTAGTGTCAACAACTCCCGCACCTGTGCTTGCAACTGAGTAGGAGCAACACCGGAGCGCAAAGCCGTTTTCAGATTAATTTGTCCAGTTTCGTTCAATAAACAGGGACGTAACCAGCCGTCAGCAGAAAGCCGTATCCGATTACAACGATCGCAAAAACACTCTGACATCTGGCTGATAAATCCTACCGTACCTAAAGCTTTAGGAATTTGAAAGATATCCGCAGGGCCCTCACCACATACTCGTGATTCTGTCAAACCCCAATGAGAGCGGATACGTTGGCGTAAATTTGCTGAAGATATCCAACCGCGATCGCTAAATAATTGAAAATTACCAGATCAGCATAAACTCTATAATGAACCTTAAGACTGAAGGTGCGTGAAAATACTATAATGCCAGCGCAGAGTCGCAAATGGCACACCCTGCCGATGACAGTGGCACGAATGGCACAATTGGCGTACCGTACAAATGGTGGATCACGTCCCACACAGTGTGCAGCAGCCGTCCAATCCCAATGAAGCGGTAATCCTGTAAGCCCCAGTAAGCTATGCAAGTCATCACCGCACAGCATCCTAACATTGCTTATGCAGCCTAATCGATGCACGACCTTTCATTGCCAGATTAATAGATATCGGCTCGCATCGATCGATACGATTGGATTGACTATATTTTTGAGCTTTTATTAGTAAGAAATCAGTGGTGCTTGGTACAGATAGCGATCGTCGGTGAGTTGCCCAAGGACAAAATCCGCCACATCCGATCGCGAGATTTTTCCGACTGTCACCCCAGTTAAATCAGTCATCACTCGGTAATGCCCTTTGGCAGGATCATCGGTCAATCCTCCCGGACGCACGATCGTCCAATCGAGATTACTCTGGCGAATTTCGGCTTCCTGACGGTCTTTGTCGTCATAGATCCGCTGCAATATCAATGGCAGAATTAGCTTGTCATAGAGAAAGCCGCCATGACCTTTACTATCCCCTGCACCCACTCCAGTAATGCAAATCAATCGCTTGACACCGTGCCGCTCCATCGCCTGAACTAAGTTTTTTGTGCCTTCCGAGAGTAGCGTCACTGGTTCAAAACTGATTTTTCTCGTGCCCAAGGAGCTGATGACTGCATCTTGCTGCTGCATCGCATCTAATGAGACGCGATCGAGGATGTCCCCTTGCACAACCTGGAGAGAGTTGTGCTGCATTTCAAACTTGTCGGGATTGCGAACGAGCGCAGTGATGTCGTGTCCCTGGGTTAAGCCTCGATCGACAATCTGCCGTCCTGTCGCTCCTGTTGCCCCAATTACGAAGATTCTCATTGATGTTTCTCACTTACAAGACTATAGGCTAGTTTTTGATCGATCCTCAGACGCGACTTGGTGCAGGCATTACTACACAATTGCACAAACTGGAATAACGTGCCGCTCTCAATCATCGATTGCATCATGTTGTAATTGTAAAATCGGATATGCCATCGTCTATCAATAGTCAGAGCTGCAAGCTCCAAAACTTCGTGGTCGTTAACTTAAACTAATCCGAAGATAATCTACAGAATTCATGATTGCTTTTAAGTTAGTAACACATTCCCACTGGATTTATCCAGTGGGCTTTTAGCAGTCTTGAGAAATAGCGGTTTATACTCAGGACTAAAGCCAACTGGCACACCCGTCTTTTGATAAAGAGTCAAGGGTCAAGGGTCAAGCGTCAAAAATCAAGGTTTTTTTGACTTTTGACTTTTGACTTTGGACAGCCTAAACGAAAAAACTATGACACTTGCGTAAGTCCTAATACTGAACTGAAATTTTGCTCAGTTTCGATTAAAGCAATTTATCGGGCGTAATCGGCAAACTTCTAATGCGCTTGCCTGTCGCGTTGAAAACCGCGTTGGCTACTGCCGCCGCTATGCCGACGCAGGCGATTTCACCTAAGCCGCGTGCGCCGATGGGCGAAATGTGCGGGTCGGGTTTGCCGATAAAATGCACGTCAATCGGCGGCACGTCCAGATTAGCCGGAACGTGATAGTCGGCGAGAGTGCGCGTTACCGGATTGCCAAAGCGTTTGTCGAAATGGGTTTCCTCCATTAGCGTTTCTCCCAAAGCGTAAATCACGCTGCCGATTATCTGCGAGCGGGCGGTTTTTTCGTTCATAATGCGCCCGACATCGTGAACGGTCGTCACGCGCCTGACGCGAATCGTGCCTAAATCCTCGTCCACCCACACTTCGACGAACTGCGCCCCGAACGATTGAAACGAGTATTTTTGCGCGTCCGAATTTTCTTCCGAATCCGTCGGCGCTAAGATACAAGACGCGCCGGGCGCGCCCAATCCGCTGCCCGATGCCGGTATCGCCGTCGTGCAAGCCTCCAACGCCGTTTTGTTGTTGCGGCGCAAAATGTCCGAGTAGGAATCGGATTTCGAGCGATCGCTGCGGACGAAAAACTTCGCTTCGGAAAAAATGATTTCGGCGGGATTTACGCCGTTTAATTTCGATTTCGCGTCCGCCGTCGCCAACCCCATTAAATCTTTGCGGAGCATCTCGCACGCCGCCAGCACCGCCGGCAGAACGCTTGCCGTCGTCACTGAGCGGGCGGCGACCGGCGCGGGCGGCAAATCTGAGTCGCCGATCTCGACACGGATTTTTTCCAGCGGAACGCCGAGCGCGTCAGCCGCCGCCTGCGCCATAATCGTGTAAGTTCCGGTGCCGAGGTCTAGCGTCGCGCTTTGCACGACGACCCTGCCGTCCGCCGCGAGCCGCACGCGCGCCGAAGCGGAAGCGCGCGAAGCCGGATAAGTCGCCACCGCCGTCCCGTAACCGACCAGATACCGCCCGTCGCGCGTTTGCCTGGGTTGCTGTTTCCGGCGCGCCCAGCCGAACTTTTCGGCTCCCGTGCGGTAACATTCAATTAGGTGTTCGCTCGAATACGGAAGTTTGTTGACCGGGTTGGCTGTTGAGTGATTGATGATGCGAAACTCGATCGGATCAATTTTAAGCTCGTGTGCCATCTCGTCCATCGCCGATTCGAGCGCGAAACTGCCCGGAGCATCGCCCGGACCGCGCACGAATGTTGGCGCGCCGATGTTTAAACGGGCTACTTGATAAGTAATCTCGCGGAGCGGCGCACTGTATAAAACTCCAGTCGGGCTGCCGCTCCGCTCGAAATATTGCGTCAAGTTGTTCGAGTATGAATTGTTGTGGTGGCGAATCACCTGGAGCTTTCCGTCCCGACTCGCGCCGAGCGCGACCTGCTGCTTCGTCTCGCTGCGCCGCCCGACGTTCGTCTGCATCATCTGGCGCGTGATGACGAGCTTGACCGGACGCTTGACCGCTTGACCAGCCATCACCGCCAACACGATGTTCGTCCACGGATTTGATTTTGAACCGAACGCGCCGCCGATGAACGGTGCCAACACGCGGATGTTTTCCGGTTTTAAGCTGAAGAAATAAGCCGCAACTGCGCGCACCGTCAGCACGTCCTGCGTTGATTCGTGAATGGTAAGTTTGTCCGTCCCTTCCCAAGTGACAACGGTCGCGTGCGGCTCCATCGGATGATGATTTTCCGTCGGAGTCGTGTAAGTTCGCTCAATTTTCACCGGCGCGGCGGCGAGCGGCGAAGCGGCTTGACCGGTATTGAGCTGCGCCGGTTGACCCTGGGCTGTCTCCGGTCGGAAACCTTTCGGCAATTCGCTTTCAAAATCGATCGCCGGTTTTTCTTCGGCGTATGTGACGCGCACGAGTCCGGCGGCGTGGCGCGCCTGCTCGTAAGTTTCGGCGACGACCACCCCGATGAACTGCCAGAAATAATGAACTTTGTTGTCTTGCAGCGGCACCAGATTCTCGCCCAAACGCCCGCGGGCCCGACTGAACTCCTGCTGATTGAAGGCTTTGAGACGCGGGGCGTTTTCGTGTGTCAAAACCGCTACCACGCCCGGCGATTTCAAAGCTGCGCTCCGGTCAATGCTGGTAATCGTGCCGTTAGCGATGGTCGAACGCACCGGAAAAGCGTAAGCCATATTAGTTTGATTAAACTCGGCGGCATATTTCGCCGCGCCCGTCACTTTTAGCCGCCCGTCAATGCGGTTAATCGGTTTGCCTATTTCTGCCATTTTATTTGTTCTCCCTGCTTTAAAACTTTATGCGTTCGTGCCGCCGTTCATTGCCTGCGTCAACGCGCGAACAATCGCCCGCGTTCCCAATTCGACTTTAAATTTATTGTGTTCGAGCGGTCTGGCGTTACGCATTTCTGCTTCTGCCGCCGCTTTAAAATTCGCTTCTGTCGCTGCTTTGCCCGTCAGAAACTTTTCGGCTTCTAACGCTCGCCACGGTTTGTGCGAAACGCCGCCCATTGCCAGGCGGACTTGTTTGATTCGGTTGCCGTTAGTCTCTAATGCGGCAGCAACCGAGACGAGCGCGAAGGCGTAACTGCTGCGATCGCGAACTTTTAGATAGTAAGATTTATCAGCAAAATTATTTTTCGGCAGTTCGATTGCGGTAATTAACTCGCCGTGTGTCAGCGTGTTGTCCCGTTCGGGATTATTTCCAGGCAGGCGATGATAATTGACGAACGGAATACGGCGCTGAGTGCCGTCTGCCTTTTGAACGTGAACGATCGCATCAAGGGCGACGAGCGCGATCACCATATCCGACGGGTGCGTGGCAACGCAATCTTTTGACCAGCCGAAGATCGCGTGATTGCGGTTGATGCCTTCAAGCGCGCCGCAGCCCGTTCCTGGTTCGCGTTTGTTGCACGGCATCGCCGTATCGTAAAAATACGAGCAGCGCGTCCGCTGATTGAGATTGCCGCCGTTAGTCGCCATATTGCGAATCTGCCCGCTCGCGCCCGCCAAAATCGCCTGCGTCAAAAGCGGGTAGTTTTGCCGGACGAGCGGATGATTTGCCGTATCGGAGTTTTTCGCCAACGCCCCGATTGACAAATTGCCGCGCCCTGTGCGATCTGCGAGAGTTCTGATTTGCGTCAGGTTCAGGCGCGTAATGTCAACTAATTCGACGGGACGCGCCACATCTTCCTTCATCAAGTCGATTAGGTTGGTGCCGCCCGCCAGAAATTGTGAATTTGCATTCGCCGCAACGGTTTGCACGGCTGTACCTGCATCATTAGCTTTCGTATATTTAAAAGGTCTCATAATTTATGCTGCCGCCTCGCCTGTTTCCTTCTTCATTTCTGGCACGTCAAAAATCGCCGTCTCGTTTTCACCCGCAAACTGCCATGTCTGCGCCTGTGCCTTGCCGGTGTGAACTTCTCTGATCGCCGCGACGATGTTAGGATAAGCACCGCAGCGACAAATGTTGCCTGACATTCTTTCTTTGATTTCGTCGTCGGTTAATTGCACCGCACGCGGTTTCTGCCGCACGTCCGTTGTGACATAACTCGCCTCACCGTTTTTTGCTTCATTTAAAACGGCAACCGCCGAGCAAATCTGACCGGGCGTACAGTAGCCGCACTGAAACCCGTCATGCTTGATAAACGCCGCCTGCATCGGGTGCAGATCGTCGCCTTGCGCCAAACCCTCGCTCGTCGTCACATCTGCGCCTTCGCACGTCGCCATAAGCGTCAGGCAGGACAACACACGCCGCCCGTCAACAATCACCGTGCAGGCACCGCACTGACCGTGATCGCAGCCTTTTTTCGAGCCAGTCAGCCCGATGTGTTCGCGCAGGGCATCGAGTAAGGTCACACGCGGTTCAAGCTTGAGTGAATGGGATTTGCCGTTGATGTTCAGTGCCACATTCACCACATTCGACTGAGATGGAGATGGAACTAGTGGTGGTTGAGGACTGGTTTGTGCAATTGATCGCTTCATCCAGTTTCCTACTGTTGCCATCATCGTACCAATCATTATCAGTTGACCGAAGCGGCGGCGTCTTAACCTAATTCTCATACGTGTTCTCTTTCTCTACAAATAAATTTCGGTATAGCTTCCAAAATAGAGTACTACTGGGGAGTGGCGATCGCGGTACATCCGTTGTAGATAAAGGCGACAAGCGCACTTGTAAGTGTAATACCTAGCAACATCCGCACAAATCCCAGCCAAAGACCATGAACATATTTGTGGAGCATTCCAAACCAATCTTCCAATTGCTAGGTGTGCGTAATGCAACCGTGATCGAAGTGATAAAACTCATGCAACGCGACAGAAGATGGCTTTTCCGTCAGATGGAGGTCAAATATTTACTCTCGGTGGGTCGCAACCATCCGCGCCAGCACGATTCGGTTGTGCCATTACCTCGTCAATAATCATCTGCAAGTCGGGGAACGCAGTAAAAAACATCTACATGAGGAGTCATCGAGCGTCTGTTCATCCATGCTCCAAACCTCGATTTCGGCGTTTGGATATTGTGCTTGAAGAAACTTGAGCCTCAAATTGAGTTTTTTTTCCAGTTTTCTTGCTCAAGAGGGTTACTCATCCCATGTTCTGGCCGAGGAACACGTAGCCTGTATCTCATTTGTTGTAGATACTCCCATCCTCTGTGCCGAGTTATACGTTTTCCTGTCAATTCACTTAACCAATCTGCTACTTTGCGACCATTCCACAATCCGCTGTCTGGTGCTTTGTCTTTTAGTACTTGCTACAGGTGTGCTTGTTGTATGTCTGTTAAATTCGCTTCTTTGCCTGGGTTATGATGCCTTTGATCTCCCAGTGCGGTTGTTCATAGTTGGTTATAGCGTTTTACTAACTGATAAACTTGTATATCTTGTTATTTGCGCCACCTCAGCCACCATTTTTCCTGTCGCTAGTAACCAAATTATTTGGTAATGGCTGCGTTGTGTTGCTTCTGTCACCTGACGATAGCGAACCAACAGTTCCTCCGTACTCATGTGGTTAATGAACCAATCTGTTTGGGCATAACACTTACATAAATGCACTGCAACTGTTCCACTCTTATATCTGTTGTTCGGCTAGGCTGCGTTGGAGACTTTGTAGTGATGTTTTGGCTTCTGCTAGTTTTAGCCCCAAGTTTTCTGGATGTAAGGAACCGCGCGAAATCTCCATGATTTCTTGGACAACTTGGGAATCTCCATGATCTGACTCCACAACTATTTGGATTTTAACTTTCACACTATTTCCTGTTCAAATAACTTTTCTTGATCCCTAGCCGCATATTGCTGTAAACGTTGGTTGACTTTTTGGCGGTCAAAATGGTCAACCATTAACCATTGGTGTAGTTCATATATCTCTTCAATATTGCCAGGCATATCACCTTCGTCCACAATTTCAGTTAACCGAGAAGCTATGTATCTTACTGAGTATTCCTGCTTTTGTGCCATGAACTCCCACGCCCCACCACAGTCTTCTGGAGGGCAGGCGCGTTTACCATCAATACATACTGGATAAAAGCAATTTGATTTGGGAGTGAGAATTGCTTCGACCCGAATTTGGTGCTGCCAGTTGTCACGCCTGGTCATATTCGTATAAAAAACGTTCTCGCATTCTCCAGTCAAAATCTGATAATTTGACAACTTTTGGGTCGTCAGAAAACCACATTCCCCCAATTTGAGCAATCCCGTAATGCTTGCCGTGAATTATGAAACGATGTAAATGAGAATCTGTCCATCCTATTGCTATCTGGATGATGTAGTGCAAATCTGCGATTGTGCTGTCACTGCGGATTTTGACTCTACGCCAAATCATGGGGCTGATGCCCAAGATAAAAATATGAAGCTGGTAGATAACAAGTTGCTCAGAATCGCTCATTGGGTCATCTTACCGCATTGCCAGTCCCTTCTCCCCCGAAAAAAATCGCTCTCAAATTGCATCGCTGTTTGTTGAAGTTGTTCGATCTGTGCGGATGAAAAGTCTGACTCTGAATAAACTAAGCTAAAAAGCATTCGAGCGATCACCCAACGTCGCTACACCGACGGCAAGAGCGCGATCGAAGTGGGCAGTGACCGAGGGGTCATAGATGGCTGCAATGTGAGGCGATGCTAATAGTCCGTGCGATACCAGCTCTTATACACATGAATACTGTCCATCCGTATCTTCAGCCATTGCCAGCATAGTTTGGATAATGCCCATACTCTAGGAAGCGGTTTGTTAGACGGCTGTTTAAGACTTTTAAACCAGTCACGCTCGTCTTGCATCCCAATCATGAATAAACATTGTTTGCAAGAACAATTATTTAAAGACAATCAACGTTTTTGAAAAGCAGCAGCAAATTCCTTTGCAAAATCTGTCATCTTTACTTTTCCCACAACGGTTGGTTTATTGCGGTAATAATCCTCTAAAAATATGCCGCTATGAACCCCGGCATACATTTCAACCAAACCTGCCGCAATGTTTGGGTTGATCCCTGCCGCTTCTAAACCACTTTGCATTTGTTCGCTGGGAATAATTATCCATTTCAAATCAGGCTTTCCAATCGCTGCACCTAAAATAGCGGCAGTTTCGTTGCCCGTAAGTTCCTCACTTGCTACATACCGCACTTTGCTGCCAACAAGCGGTGTTTCAAGTTCTTCAGCAATGGCAGCAGCAATATCTATGGGGGAAACCCATACATACTTGTCATCTGCACCGTAGTTTGCCGCAATAACGCCCTGGTTTTTTATCATTTCTACATAGCCATATAAATTGTAGTAGAAAGCAACGGGGCGCATGAACGTGATGGCAACATCTGACAGATTATTCATGATACCTTCTCCTCTATGATGACCGATAATGATACCTGAACCTTTCTCTAAATGAGCACCAACGCTACTGAGGTAAACCACACGCTTCACGCCCGACTGTTGAACGGCTTGTGCATAGTTATTGGCGATTCTGTGATAATACGCCAATAGGTCGAGGTTCTGATCGAAGTAGTTGTTTGGCGGAATCATACAATACGCAGCATCTCCACCAGTAAAAGTGGCTGTAAGAAAACCAACGTCTTCCAGTGAGCCGATGGCTGTGGTGGCACCCAGGGCTTCAATGTCTTTTTGATTTTCGGGCTTGCTGCTGATAACCGTCACCGTATGACCTTTTTGCACTAACTCCTTTGTCAGTGGCTTGCTGATATTTCCAAGCGAACCTGTTACTATAACTTTCATAGATGAGCCTTTTTATTTTTATTTCAATAGTGTCGGGAGCGTGACTGGGAAACAATTTGCGGCATGGGTGACCGCCTCGCGCCATTGCAGACAAACGCGCAACGACTAGACGCAATGACCAACGCGATTTCAGTCATTGCTTTAGCCTCTGAACACTTGATTCGGATGTATTCACCTTATGACTAATAGCAAGAGTTTTAAATACACAAACCTCGCCATTTATTGCCTAATCCTCCAGATGAGACTTCAAGACCGTAAGAAAATGTTCTACGATGCCCAAAGGACGATGATTGAATGAGGCAAAAACGCTGTGACAATCGAAATGATCGCCGATCGATGCAGAGAACTAGCGGCACTCATAACTCGCCATACCAGTGGCAAAGCCGATGGGCTTCATCCAACGGAGATCGATCAACTAGATTTTGCGCGGGAGTCTTCTGTTGCGACCTCGCTACATGGAGTCGTTGAACCGATGCTCGTGATCGTCGTTCAGGGCAAAAAAGCAGCCTTGCTGGGTGAGGAAACCTATTATTATGGCGCGGCTCAATATCTGGTTATTTCGATCGATTTGCCGATTAGCGGATTTATTGTTGAGGCGACAGCAGAGCAACCGTATTTAGCATTTAAGTTGAATCTCGATCCGCTCCAACTCTATGACATTACTGCCGCCGAACCCAATATGCGGGTGAATAACAAAGAAACTTCTGTCAGAGGTTTCTTCGTCAGCACTGCTGAGGTTTCGTTGCTTGATTGCGCCCTCAGACTGACACGGCTGTTGGATACACCGCGAGACATCCGGATTCTGGCACCCATGATCGTTCGCGAGATTCATTACCGGCTTTTGATCGGCGAACAAAGTGAAGCCGTTCGTCAGATTGCGACATCGGGTAGCAATATGCATCGTATTGCATCGGTGCTCACACGGATTAAGACTGATTTTACCGAACCGCTGCGCGTGGAGGATCTAGCAAGACAAGCCAGGATGTCTCCTTCCTCGTTTCATCACCATTTTAAGCAAGTGACATCGATGAGTCCGTTGAACTATCAGAAGCAATTGAGACTATTAGAAGCGCGTCGCCTGATGATGGTCGAAAAATCTACTGCGGCAAATGCTGCGGATCTGGTAGGCTACGAAAGTCCCTCACAGTTCAGCCGTGAATACGTTAGGATGTTTGGCGCGCCGCCAATTAAGGATATTGATCGTTTACTCTCAACTGGCCAAGTTAACTGACATTTAATATAGCTATTCCTACAACTAAGTAAGTGGGCGAGAAAAAACCAAACTATGTAACGAAAAGTCAAATCTCTGTATTTGGCTCGTAGTTGCGCTTTAGCGCTAAAGCGCAACTACAAACCAGTGATGATTATTTACACCGACTTACTTAAATGAGGTCTACTTGCTCGATAATATGCGGCTAGATTGCAGTAGTTGGTCATCAAGGCATTACATGGTATCAATGGGTCATATTAGTATTTATCTAAATTTATAGTGTTTTCAAAGAGCTAGAAACCAGGGGAATTTTCTTATTCGGATGTGTTTGTCCTATGGCTAATAGCAAAAGTTTTAAATACACAAAACTCGCCGTTGATTGCCTAATCCTCCAGGTTGAGATTTAAAAACCATAAGAAAATGATTGAATGAGGAAAAAGTGCTATGACAATCGAAACAATTGCTAATCGATAGGCGATCGCACTAAACAATGTACAAAAAGCGATCGCCATCCCACTTTGAGAAGGTACAGCCTGCACCAAATTCTCTAGGAAAAAAGGCAGCTGAACTGGAATTTAGATAAAAGGCAATTTGACTGAGTAATGAGCGAACTGGGAGTGATAATTTGAGGATTGTCAAGTTGCTTCTCTACGAGACGCCAAGGGCGAATGCTCCAATTCGTAATTACTAATGATGCTCCTCCGTCGCTAACGTAATTCGTCACATTGCTCGAACTATGCGCGAACGTTTAATATCCCCGATTGGAGGCGCACCAAACAGACGGGAATATTCACGGCTGAACTGTGAGGCACTTTCATACCCTACCCGATAAGCAGCACTGGACGCATCGGAATCTTCAGTAAGCATCAGGCGACGCGCTTCTAATAGTCTTAACTGCTTTTGATATTGCAACGGACTCATTGAGGTCACTGCTTTGAAGTGGTAATGGAAAGAGGAAGCAGACATGCTGGCGTGCCGAGCGAGATCCTCAACCCGCATCAGTTTTGTAAAATTAGCCTTAATGAGTTTGATCGCTTCAGCGATGCGCTGCATCGTGCTACCCGATGTGGCAATTTGGCGCACTGCTTCGCCTTGTTCACCCATCAGAAGTCGATAGTAGATTTCGCGGACAATCATCGGTGCTAGGATCGGGATATCCTGTGGCGTATCCAAGAGCCGGGTTAGTTTGAGCGCGCAATCGAGCAATGGTGCATCAGCATTGCTGACGAATAAGCCTTTGACAGAGTTTTCTTTGTTACTAGCGATCGCCTGAGTCTCTGCGAGAATATCACACAGTTGGCGTAAGTCTAATTTCAGTTTGAAGGCTAAATAGGGCTGTTCTGGAGTCGCCTCGACAACAAACGCGCTCAGTGGCAGATCGACTGAGATCACCAGATATTGAGCCACACCATAAGGATAGGTTTCTTCCCCTAACAATACTGTTTTTTTGCCTTGAACGATAATGACCAAGAGAGGTTCGCAGACATGGTGTAGTGGTGTGGAGACAAAAGATTCTCGTCTAAATTCCAGCTTGTTGATCGCGGTTGGATGAGAACCATTCCCTTGACCATTGGTGTGCCGAGTGATTAATGCCGCCAATTTTTCACACTCATTGTCGAGTGCGCGGTGGTTAACGATCTCAATCGCCATGCTAGTTCTTCAACTCATTTGAGGATTGTCTCAATCAGCATAGCGTAACTTCATCAATTCATAAAATCTTATTTGGAGGATTAGGCAATTAAAGGCGAGGTTTAGGTATTGAAAACCCTATTTATGACTCATATTATGATATCTAACTACAAATTAAGTAGTGATATCACGCACAAGCACTTTTTTAATGGCATCTATGACTCGAGCCACAGTTTTCGGAAACTAATGACCTATAACCACTAGGATAACTACAAAAAGATGAAGATTCTACAACCAGCCCAGTCTGAGGTGATTGAGATGTTACACCAAACGTTAACGACTGCTGTAGATTTGAAAACTTACATTAAGCAGGTGCAATGGAATCAAGACATAAATTTTTACCAGCATTACGCAGTTTTTGAGGAAATTGTTGCGCTTGTGGAAGAATACATTGACTTTTTTGCCGCCTCGCTTGTGGCGTTAAATAGGGTAGATGTGAAAGCAGATTTCCTAAAAGCATCACCAAATGACCCTCCAGACACCATTATCTGCATCAAAAATAAGATAATTGCTCTAGCAACTCGTCTAGAACCTTATGCCAAATTGCTACGTGAAGCAAATTACCGATCTAGGACTTAATTACGTCGCTAGTGCGATCGCGATCAATACGCTGCTTGCACTGTATTAATCAACGGACAGCGAATTAATTCCTGTTTGTCACTAGCAATTATGTACGACGATGCAGAAATTATCACTGTTGAAGGGTTAGCACGGGTGGCTCACAGCACAAACACATCTGAATACAAAAGTAAAGGGTAATAGGGTAATGCCTAATGGCAATTCGGAAGGTAATGAAATACCCAATAACAATTATCATCGTCCAGTAACTAGGCGAATTGTTTCCCGTCGGTCTGCACTTGGGTTATTAGGATTTGGTGCCGTCGCTGCTGCCTTAACACCTACTCTTTCCAAGATGGCACAGGCACAGAATCAAACCCAAAACCAACCGTCGCCACCTGCTCCAAACCAACCATCGCAGATCATTACCAAAGAGATCCCGCGCACAAAGGAGAAACTGCCTGCAATCGGTCTGGGAACATTTATGACATTTGATGTTTTATCTAATCAGCCCCGCGATCGTCTTGGGCAAGTGATGCGCCGCTTTTGGGATGCAGGCGGGCGGCTGGTTGATACCTCACTGCTCTACGGTATGTCGGAAGTGAACGTGGGCGAATTTGCTAGAACACTCGGCTTGACCAATGATTTGTTTATTACTAACAAAACCTGGGCAACTGGCGAGTATCTGGGCGATCCCAGCCAGGCACAGCGTCAGTTGGAACAATCACTGAAGCGATTGTCGCGCGATCGCATTGATGTTATGCAGGTTCATAGCTTGGTGAATGTAGATGCGATTTTGCCCCTGCTAAAGGCATGGAAAAAATCAGGTAAAATTCGCTACGTGGGCGTTACCCATCACGATCCGTTGTATTTTGCTGCGCTTGAGAAGTGGATCGAGAACGGCGATCTGGACTTTGTTCAACTTCGCTACTCAATTCGTCAGCGTGAAGTCGAAGACAGAATTCTTCCAGCGGCGGCGGCGCGAGGAACAGCAGTCTTAGCCAATATGCCCTTTGAGAAAGCCCGTCTTTTTGAATTAGTCAAGGGGCAACGACTACCCGATTTTGCCAGCGAGATTGGCTGCGAGAACTGGGCACAGTTTTTTCTCAAGTATGTAATTTCTCACCCGGCTCTAACCTGCGCGATTCCCGCAACCACAAACCCCGATCACGTTGCTGAGAATATGGGGGCATTAAGAGGATCGCTACCCGATAATTCAATGCGTGCCCGGATGGTGAAACATATGGAAAGCCTTCCCGGTTTTGACAATCTTCTCCAAACGCCCTGGTATCCTGGCAAGAATTTTAACGGGTTAGTTCGCCTGCCAAATCCACGTCCAATCGGTTGAGATGGAGTATGTATTATGCCGCCTAGATATCTGCTTTCCCTGTTTGTTTTGACCTTTTCGGTTAGTGCGCTATCCTCGCCCGTACTTAGTCAAGCGCAAAGCCAGTTGCCGTATTGGACTAAAGCTGCACCGCCAACGGTCGCTCGGCAAGAGCTTTATCCAGAAGTTCTGAACGGAAAAATTTACGTGGTCGGCGGTTTACTCAGCCCAAACACTGGGTTCTCAGCTCATTTCGAGTCTTACGATCCGGTCAAGGATGCATGGACAGTATTGAGACCGATACCTGAAGCACGCCATCACATTACGCTGTCGGCAGTCAATGGTTTACTCTACGGTGTTGGTGGTTTCACAGGTGGGTTCCCAGACTGGCGCGCACAGCCGACGATGTTTATATACAATCCTGCCTCTAATACCTGGACTAAGGGCACTGACCTGCAAGTAGCTCGCGCAGAGGGCATATCCGCCGTGGTTGATCGTAAAATCTACCTGATTGGCGGACGCGTTCGAGCTACTGAGGATGCTCGGCTGTTCGACGACCATATTGACAGCGTGCTAAATGAAGTATTTGATCCGACGACCCAGCGCTGGTCGAACCGTGCCAATGCACCAACACCGCGAAACAGTGCAGCATCTGCCGTAATTGATGGAAAGATCTATGTCGTTGGTGGTCGTCAGTTTTTCAAGAATACTGATGGTACTACGCGCCAAGTCAACGTGCCAAATCTTGAGGTTTACGATCCGAAGCTTGATCGTTGGGAGAGGCGATCGCCCATGCCTCAAGCTAGAGGTGGTCTGGCTGCGACCTCGCTCAACGGTAAGCTTTACGTTTTTGGCGGCGAACAGTGGGTTCCAGAGCAGAAAGTTTTTGCCGAAAGTTGGGTGTATGACCCGAAAACAGACGTTTGGTCAGCATTACCGCCCTTGCCAACCCCACGACATGGATTAGGCGCATCGACTGTTGGCAACCGAATTTTTGTCTTTGGTGGTGGAACCAAAACAGGTGGAAATGCAGCTACAGCGATCCACGAAGTGCTGGTATTGCCTACCAAGTGAGGGCATCTTTCTTAATAAACTTTTTTATCAACATTTATTATATCGGAGCTTAGCAAGTGAACTTTAGATTCAGACGGCGGCGATTCAGTCAGTTGGTCATCATTAGTGCAGTCACAGGTGTATTTAGCGGGATTACGAAAAGAACGATCGCCCAAACTAGACGTGATTCTCCTCCAACTCCACAGGGCGTGGAAACGAGTAAAATTAGGCTTCGAGTAAATGGCAAAGACTATCCACTACAGATCGAATCGCGTGTGACGTTGCTGGACACATTGCGCGATCGCATTGGTTTAACAGGCACCAAAAAAGGCTGTGGTCGCGGTCAATGTGGCGCTTGCACCGTATTAATCAACGGACAGCGGATCAATTCCTGTTTGTCTCTAGCAGTCATGTACGACGATGTGGAAATTACCACGATTGAAGGATTGGCACGTGAAAATGAACTCCACCCCGTTCAAGCAGCATTCATCAAGCATGACGGATTTCAGTGTGGGTACTGTACACCGGGTCAAATTTGCTCGGCAGTCGGTGCGATCGCTGAAGCAAAAGCTGGTGCATCAAGTGCAGTCGCAGCAGATGTTAGAAAACAGGGACAGGTTGAATTGACGGATGCAGAAGTCCGAGAACGCATGAGTGGCAACATCTGTCGGTGCGGTGCCTATCCTGGCATTGTTGCGGCGGTCAAGGAAGCAAGTCAATGAAGAGGAAAGGGGGCAGGGAGCAGGGAGCAGGGGGGAGAACCCCATAAATAAATGATGTTGTTGGCGAATTAACAGGGGGTGTTACCAGTCTGGTAATTATCTGTCAGTGAGGTTACACTTTCTGACATTGGCGATCATAAACTCTATTAGGTATTGAGCCGAGATATGTGTAAAAACCTGCAAGATGGTCTGGAAGCTCCTACTGTATATAGGTTTCAAAAATTTTCAAGTAAAATTGACACTTTGGTACAAATCTTGGGTGTTTATCGCTACAAAAACCAAAGTATCTATTAACTTTATTTACAAGTTTTACAGCTTGGAGGATGAGCCTCTATTGCAGTGAATTGGCTGAAGCTCTTTTTAAGCAAGGTTTTTAACCCAAAGTTAAGCCTTCTACCACACAGTTTTATTAATTCTCTTTGGTAAGCGAAAAGCAATTATTGACCCTCATACTGCAAGTATATGCGGCTCAAATCAGGCGGAACTATTAAAAACGGTAAAAGCTGTATGTAGCAAGCTTTTTCAGACCATCTTGCTCAAAATTACACATATCTCGGCTCAACCCCATCTACACAAGCAATACCCCACTGCGGAAACTTCGCCAATAGTTTCTTGATCACAATCTGCAAAGCGGGGTCATCATTCCAACACTCTTGGAAGAAGTCGAACCTTGGATTTTCCCCAAGTATCCCTGCCATCTTCAGTTTCTCCATCCGCAGAGGTCGCGCCTTAGCCCTCTTTTGTCACTTTAGGCAGAGGAAAAATGAAAATCAAGGTTGAACAGGAATGTAAAAATTGGAGAAGTGAGATTATAAACAATCGATTGGAGTTTAGTAAAACCACTCAACAATTGAGGAATAGGAAAAACTGTTAACCAAGGATATATTAAGTTAAACAAAGTAAAAGGTTGAATGATTAAGCGAAGATTGTTTAGAATGTTCTTCCAACCCTTTCCATCATCCCACCCCTGGTGTGAAGCAAATTTTGATTCTGGTTGTGGTAAAGATGAACGCAGAGTTTCTGAATGTAAGCTAACCATCAAGTAGCTACTACAAACAATCTCCCACCTTGATGAGCCTTTTTTCCTATCTCCAGTTTCGTCAATAATTAAAATGATTGGTCTACCTTTGATTACTTCTAAAATTAGTTCTAAACGTAAAGCTCTTAACTTTTCTATATCCCAAGGCGATTTAGTTAAAAAATGATGTAAGCCCTGCTGGTTATCCAACCCTACGATTTTTGCTATTTCTGGTAAGGTTTTCCGTTTTAATTCAGAAATACACCCCACATGTAGGTACTTAAATGCCTCAAAGCTCCTAACATCTGAAAACAGCTTTTTATACCACTGACAATATTCGTCTACGAATTTGACTGTTGGCGCAGCTGGCCGAGACTCAAACATTATCCCTGTAATGCTTTCATCGTTTTTACCCAATTATTCTCTCATAATAGTCACAAAAGAGGGTTAGATCGTGCTGCGATGCCTTCAGCGGTAAACAACGCCTCACTATTTACTGGGAGATCCAGCATTTGACGTTGCTGCATAGCTGGTCATTAGGTTTTTGTAGTCAGGAATAAACCCTGCTAAGAGAGTACCCAGTCCTTCAATATCGTTCCGCCAGTCACGGTGCAATTCACACACAACGCTAAACCAATTGACCAACTGAACTCCAGCACGAGACATTCGATCCCAAGCTGCATAGCGACAGGCTTCATCGAAGGTTCCACAGGCATCGGTGACAACAAAAACGTCATAACCTGCCTCCAATGCCGAAAGCGCACAAAAAGTAACACATACATCGGTGACAATTCCGGCAATGATCAATTGCTTCTTGCTTGTTGCTTCTACCGCTTTCACAAAGTCCTCGTTGTCCCAAGCGTTGATCTGTCCAGGGCGGGGAATAAAGGGAGCATCTGGAAACTTCTCCTTCAGTTCAGGCATGATGACTCCATTGGGGCCATCCTCAAAGCTAGTTGTCAAGACTGTGGGCAGGTTGAAAAACTGGGCTGCACTTGCCAGCGCTAGCACATTATTTTTGAAGTCAGCAGCACCAAAATCACGCACGAGTGAGAACAGTCCAGTTTGGTGATCTACCAGCAGAACCGCAGCATTATCCTTGTCTAGACGGTTGTACTTGAATGTAGACATGGGGTATTTCTCCTATTTGAGTTATTGGGAATGAGGAATTGCAGAATGTGTAACAGGTGTACCATTTAAAGTCATCACAGGATCGCGATCGCAAAGGCTAATATCAGCTTTCCAACGAGAGGGGATAGGAGCAATGAAAGTGACTTTAAATTTGCCCCAATCATAGTAGGTTTCCCGTCTGCCCCTTCTCTATAGGTATCGCAACGCACGTGCTCAACAAGAGTGCCACTCGGTTAAAACCCTTGTAACTGTTTGTCAGTAATCCAAGAAGCATGAAATCCATAGGGTACACGTTGTGGAATTAGCACCCGCGCTACAGGTTCAGCAGTAACATCTTGAGCATTCACTACCAACAATTCTGAAGTGTTTGCCGTCTCATCATGAACAAAAGTCATCAGCCAACCATCATCTTCATCTGTTGCGTTAGGACGTGGTACAAATACAGATTCACCACCATAACACCCTTGTCCAAATTCATGGACTTGAGATTTTTTATTGCTAAAGTCGTATTTAATGATACCCGCAAATAAAGGTACGGGAGTATCCGCGCTTTTATTAACGTAGCCATAGCGAGTTTGCCGCCCCAACAATTTTTCATTCACGCGAGGAAATTCCCCAGCCATATCATCTAACCTTGACTCAGACACAGCGCCAGTAGTCAGGTTAAACCGCCATTGATGCAGCCGCGGAATATTTGCATCTGGATCTTTGATAGCATTAAAATCCAATACAGAAGTAGAACTCATACGACAAGCAATCAGCACCACTTCATCACCTTGTTCATAGGCGTTCAGGGTATGAAAAATATAGCAAGGCGGACTTTCAAACCAGCGAATATTACTGTTATCCCCATGACGTAGAAGAATCCCAAAACGACTTGGGCGATCGCTTTCAAACATGATCATTGCTTTTCCTTGCTGCATCCGTTCTGGACGGAAAGTCAGGGGTAAGTCCATGAAAATTGTATAGTTTTCTGTGATGGCAAAATCGTGCATCATCACAGGTGTGGAAATTTCAATCGGTATTGTCCATAACAACTCACCTGCTGCGGAAACTATGCCGTATTGCAGATATGGTAGTACAAGTGAATAACCAAAGAATACCATTTCACCCGTGATTGGATCTACTTTCGGATGGGCAGTAAAACCAGAGATTAGTTTGCCATTATAAGTGTACTCACCAATTGTCTTTAACTCAGGAAGTTGAATTGCATGAGGCGCACCACCTTCCCACAATGCCAAGAGCTGACCATCATGCCACACTAAGGCTGTATTAGCGGTATTTCCAGATATGCCAAGATGATTTTGCTGTGGCGGTTCTAACAACCCAGTTAAAATCGCCTTCTCTGCTTCATGTTCAGCAAGCCATTTCTGCGTCTGCACATAGCGGTTCCGATAGGTAGCTTTACCGTTGTTAATCCTCACACCATGCAGCATCCCATCCCCATCAAACCAGTGATACTGACCGATAGGCGACCATTGAGGATTAGGGCCATTCCTCACAAACATCCCTGACAGTTCAGGCGGAAGTTCCCCAATTACTTGCAGAGTTTCGGCAGTCATTTCTTCATGAACTGGAGCAAAATTGCCATCAAGGTATGGGTTGACAGATGTGTTTACCATTTTGTTTTGGAGCAAACTCTGTGAATTTGCAGGATTATCTCTCTTTACATACCTTAACCGAAACAAGAGTATGAATATGTAGAGCGCTTCGTAGAGTTATTATCTCTGACAACGACAATTTAAAAACCACTTTTCCACTCCACCAACTCGCTACTCCTCCCAATTCACCAGCACCCCATCCACACACGCAACCCCCCACTGTGGAAACTTCGCTCTTCTATTTCCTGATGGCTATCACCAGCGCCGGATCATCATTCCAGCGCTCAAGCAAGAAGTTGAAATCTGAATTCTGCTTTGAATTTACTGCTCAATTCAGTTTCTCTTTTCTTGCAGGTCGCTACCTTAAAAAAGGTTACGAATAATTTCTAAATCCTAACAATAACAGAACAAATGCCGAAATTAAAAGTACTACTCTAATCCAATTGTAAAAGTCCCATTTCTGTCTTGTTTGCTGCCAATCAAAGGGTAAATTTTTTAGATCCCATTTCTGAACTTGATTATTCAATGGTACTGGAAAAATTAGGCTATATGGGATAACAATAATCCAAATTAAAGCAGCAGCACACAACCAAGGAAATGCTGGTTTAGCACCAAACCAAGCTATCACGCAGACAAAAATATGCAAACCTGAGGTAATTCCCATCCAGATTGGCATAACTCTACCGTACAATCGTGCAAAAGACTGTATTGCACTTAAATGAAAAAGATGATTATCACGCGACAATGACGGATGTATAAAGGCGGCGACTGCAAATTCGTTTCCGGTCAGCAAAGCGGTGTTTACAACTAGAGCTAACAGTATCGCAATCATTCTCAATTTTCCAACGTTCTTGTTGCAGTTTAATTCATTTTTAAATAAAACTATTCAAGCTCCCGAAATCCCTTATTAGTAAACTTCATCAACTAAAAGCGCTCGCTACTCCTCCCAATTCACCAACACCCCATCCATGCACACAATCCCCCACTGTCCAAACTTCGCCACCAATTTCTTGATGACAATTTGCAACGCTGGATCAGCTTTCCAACAGTCCTGCAAGAAATCAAATCCTGGATTCTCCTTCAATACCTCCGCCAGTTTAAGTTTCTCCATCCGCAGAGGTCGCGCCTTAGACCGTGCCGCGATGCCTTCGGCGGTAAACAACGCCTCACCTTCGGGCCTATACACCACCTCTTTTGACATCGCGATCACAATCCGCTGTTTCCTTATTCTCTCAATGGGAGCGTTTGCAGTAGACTTGGCCTGTTGTGTCTCTGGTTTTCTCCCTTCTTTGCAAGCCGCGATGGATGAGACAATACTACTACTACTAACGAGAAAAAATAGCTCTCATCACCAGAACAAAGATGTTTGAAAGTTAGCATTTGAGTAAAAAAATTTTCCGGCGTTGTATGAAAACAAATGTAGTAGAAGCAGATTCACTCAAGCGAGTGTTTGGATTGCCAACTCTAGTGATTTACGGAGTAGGTGACATTTTGGGTGCAGGAATTTATGCGGTAATCGGAAAAATTGCCGGACTTTCCGGCACTTTGGTTTGGGCTTCATTTTTGACAGCTATGATTGTGGCGGCATTTACGGCTTTAAGTTACGCCGAACTGGGCAGTCGATTTCCACAAAGCGGTGGAGTAGCCTACTTTGTCCACAAGGCATTTCGCACCGACTGGCTCTCAATATTGGTCGGCTGGTTAATGTTTTGTACATGCTTAGTTTCGATGGCGACGCTCTCGAAAGCATTTGCTGGCTATTTCAACGCTTTTGTACCAGCAATTCCAGCTTGGCTAATTATCCTGGTGCTTTTTTCAGTACTGGCTTTTGTCAATTTCAGAGGCATGAAGGAGTCCTCGGCTCTCAATATTTTTTGCACATCTATCGAGGTTTGCGGTCTTTTGATTGTGATTTTGGTTTCAACCTTGTTTTTGAGCGGAGGTGGTGCGGCTAATCCTGCTGCTGCCGCTAATGAGCCAGCCATAGGTTGGAACGCAGTAGTTCAGGGAGCGGCACTGGCTTTCTATGCCTTTATCGGATTTGAAGATATTGTTAATGTCGCGGAGGAAGTTAAAAATCCCGAACGTAACGTACCAAGGGCAATTTTACTGTCCTTGGCGATCGCCGGCGCAGTCTACATACTCGTTTCCTGGCTTGCTATTGGGGTACTCAATCCCTCCGAGCTTGCTGCTTCAAATGCTCCGTTACTCGATGTAGTTCGTCGAGCGCAGCCCAATTTCCCCCAGGTCATTTTTACAATTATTGCTCTATTTGCCGTACTCAATACGGCACTGTTAAATTTTGTCACGGCATCGCGGCTGTTGTTTGGAATGTCGCGTGAAGGACTGCTAAGTGCTTGGTTAGGGAAATTACATCGACGCAGAGCCACGCCTTATCGAACGACGCTGGTCATTTTACCAATTGCAATTTTTTTGGCGCTTTCTGGAACGCTGCAATTTTTAGCAGGAACCACCGCCACCTTAATTCTGGCAATGTTTTGCCTTGTCAACCTCTCGTTGCTACTCATCAAACGCCGAGAAGTTGAAACTAACGGGTTTCATGTTCCCTATATAGTTCCGGCGATCGCGTTACTGCTCAATCTCGTTTTGTTTGCTTTTGCTTCTGGAGCAAGTCATATTTTAGCACTTGTGTTTGTAGGAATTGGAATGCTTTTAATTCTAATCCAAAAGGCTTTTAGAAGAGAGTGATGTTGGGTAGGGTCTGCTTTTCCTTCAATGGACAGACAATGTTTGTCAACCTACAGAGTCCAGGAATAACCTTGGCGATTTAGAAGCTTTAATAATTCTACGTCCTGTTTTAGCTCAGTCCGGGTAAAGAATGATTGCCCTGGTTGAACTCCTAACGTACCTCTAATCAATAACGTGACCCTTTCCAATCATTTACCAGGAATTTTGTGTCAACAACCGCGTCAATAACGTTGAGTGCTAGCAATCATCTAAGTTCAAGCGAGGGTTTGTGAACAGTAAGCTAATCCTTTAATGAACTGTTGCCGGAATGTTTCTATCTCCTCAATTTTTGGCTGACCATGAGAAACTACAGCAATCTGATAGCCAATTTGTCCTGTTCGCTCTCACTGTACCCGCGCACAAACCAAGCCACGTAGCTTGACTTTACAGGGGCAATCTGATCATGAAGTCCTCCAAAAAGCAAGAGAGCGACAAAAAACTGAACAGTTTCAACAACAGTATGCACTGCGCTCAGGCATTGAAGGAACTATTTCTCAAGGAATCCGCGCCTTTGAAATGCGCGATTGCCGTTATATTGGGCTAGCTAAAACTCATCTACAGCATATTCTGACTGCTGCCGCAATCAATCTCAGTCGAGTTTTCGCGTGGTTGGAGCATATCCCAAGAGCTAAAACTCGCTCCTCACACTTTGCAAGGCTGGCAGACTTTACTTTACTGTGTGCTAGATAATACTTGTTTAGACTGTTGCTAAAACATCAATAAAATTTAAGTCTGATTCCGTGTATTACATGGAAAAGCATCGTCGTTTCTAGTTAAACTTACGATGTAATACACGGTAAAGTTGATGTTAAAACGGGATATTCAGGGAAAGTTTGCGCTCAAGAATGATGATTACCGTGAAGTACGTTCTTTGCGACTGACTGATTATACCTGGAAGAGCTTAGGGATAGCCTCTGAGTGTTTGGGTTTAACCCGTGCTGACTATTTAGAATACATTGTTAGGCATAAAACCACCCCTTGTATTACACGGGAAGGCTCAGAATTTTTAGCTCCCCATCAAGGGGAAAACGAACATCAACCAAGTATTACACGGCAGAGTGGATTTCCTTTAACATCTAATACGGAGAGCGAAAGACAGTCTGTTGCGTTGCCAACGATAACAGAACTTGAAATTTTACGTGACCGTGTTTTATCCCAACTGAAGTTAGGTAAGCAAGCTACTGGGTATAAAACTGCTCAGAAGGTTCTCAATCAGTTCATTACTGAACTAATCGGTTCAGTTTAGCTGTTTGGGGAATTCGCCAACGGTATCCCACCGTAGGTGATCGCTCCCTACTTAAGAAACATCCCTGTGAAGCTTTATAATAATGATTATCATTTTAATTGAGTTCTATGTTGCCTGCTTCTTCAACTACCAACAAGCCATCGAACCCGTTGCAACGTCCCCGTCGCCTACGTCGGACTGCAACCCTGCGGCGGATGGTGCGGGAAAATACTCTGACTGTGGATGACCTCATCTATCCCATGTTTGTCACCGAAGGTGAAGCACAACTTGTAGAAATCGCCTCCATGCCAGGGTGTTATCGATATTCTCTAGATTTATTGCTCAAAGAAATAGCAGAAGTATCTGAGTTAGGAATTAATGCGATGCCTACGGCGGTAAACTACGCACTTTTCCCCGTTATCCCAGAAAATAAAAAAGATGACACAGGCACCCAAAGCTACAATCCAGAGGGATTAGTACAGCAAACCGTCAAAGCCATTAAACAAGCAATCCCAGAAATTGTTGTTATTACTGATGTTGCGCTTGACCCCTTCACCACTCATGGTCACGATGGTTTAGTTGATGAAAATGGCACTATCTTGAATGACCCCACCGTAGAAGTGTTAGTAAAAATGGCACTGTCTCAAGCCGCAGCTGGAGCAGATTTTGTTGCACCCTCTGACATGATGGATGGTCGAGTCGGCGCAATTCGCAAAGCTTTGGATGCAGAAGGTTATATTAACGTTGGGATTCTAGCGTACTCTGCAAAATACGCCTCCGCCTATTATGGCCCCTTTCGTGATGCGTTGGATTCTGCCCCCAAATTTGGCGATAAAAAGACTTATCAAATGGATGCAGCTAACGCTAGAGAAGCTTTAAAAGAGATTGAATTGGATATTGCCGAAGGTGCAGATATCATCATGGTCAAACCTGCTTTAGCTTACTTAGATATAATATGTCGGGTAAAATCAGCTACAAATTTACCAGTTGCAGCATACAACGTCAGTGGCGAGTATGCCATGATTAAAGCCGCAGCCCAGATGGGTTGGATTGATGAAAAACAGGTAATTTTGGAAAGCTTAACCAGCATGAAACGAGCAGGTGCAGATTTGATTTTGACTTACTTTGCCAAAGAAGTAGCTCTGATGTTGATGTAATCGGGGACTGGGAAAGATTTTACCCAATACCCCATGCCCTATTTTCAGAATCACCTTGCTGGAGTGATCTTCTCCATATAGAATGATAACTATTATCATAAAAGCCAGATTGTCTCTCCAGCAATGCAATTTACGACCACTGTTCCCGAAACAATTGACCTGGCTATTGTTGGTGCGGGGCCTCATGCTCTGACCTTAATTACCCATCTGCTGCAAAAACGACAGTCTATCAGGGGGAAATTCTCGGTATTTGACCCCAGTGGCAGGTGGATGAGTCGCTGGCAACAACAATTTGCGGCTTTGGAAATTCCGCATTTGCGTTCTCCCGCAGTGCATCATCCTGACCCTAATCCTTTCGCTTTACGGAAATTTGCCGAATCTCGTCCTCATGAGTTATTTCCTCCCTATGATTTACCAGGAACGCGACTATTTGCGGATTTTTGTCAAGATGTGATTCGAGTTCGGCAGTTGCAAGACCAAATTATCCCCTTGGCAGTCAAGAGTATTGAACCCTTACCTCATCACTTGCGTCCTCGTTTCCGCCTCTGCTTGCAAGACGAACAAGTGGTAATTGCGCGGCGAGTAGTGTTGGCAACTGGTAACGCTCAAATTCAAATACCTGATTGGGTAAACCAGATACAAACAGCCTACCCACAAGATAGACTTTGCCACTCACAAACAATTGACTTACGAAAATTGCATCTAATAGGTAAGAGAGTATTAATTGTAGGTGGTGGCTTGACAAGTGGACATTTGGCACTAGGTGCTATTGCTCGCGCTGCAAAGGTGCATTTGCTGATTCGGCGGCAATTAGTAGAAAAGTTGTTCGATGCGGAACCGGGTTGGTTGGGACCAAAGTATCTAAAGGATTTTTTTGCTCAATCTGATTGGGAGCAACGGGTAATGATGATTCAGCAAGCTAGAAATGGTGGCTCGATGACACCAGCGATCGCTACCCAACTACGGCAACAAGCACGCAATGGTAAAATCAGAATTGATGAAAACTGTCAAGTAGTCAAAGCTCAATGGTTGGGTGAAAATTGGCAGGTGGAATGTAGTGACGGTAGTCAGCATGAGTGCGATTACATTTGGCTTTCCACTGGCACTAAATTCGATGTCACTACTGAACCCTTACTAAAAGACATTCTCGCCGCTTACCCCATTCCCATCGTTAAAGGTTTGCCAGTGTTAGATACTTGTCTACGTTGGCCTGGCTGCGAATTATTCATTATAGGTGGTTTAGCTGCCTTGCAAGTAGGGCCAACAGCACGGAATTTATCAGGTGCGAGAATGGCTTGTGAAAAAATCGTTCCAGCGATTGTCAAGCCCAGTGTAGCTCTTTCCCACACGTTCAGTGGACTACAAGCAAGTTGACCAAAAACGGGCGTTGCTGAACTGAAGTATGAAATTGAAAAATTCGCTTTTTCTTTCCTCTTACTCTGGAGTCCCTCTGCGTGAAATAAATTCATGCCCCTAATCAGCAACGCCCTATCTTTTCTCCATCCAGATTGCACCATCAAACTTTTTTTACGCTACTATGACAACGATTCTCATTCTTTTAAAATATGGTCAGTTCCTTAACCCAGTCCCAGGACAACCTAACCCAGTACAACACTGAGAAACTGGTGCGGATTCGTCATACCTGCGCCCATATAATGGCAATGGCAGTGCAGAAGCTATTTCCAGGGACTAAAATAGCAACTGGCCCAGTCACAGAAAACGGGTTTTACTACGACTTCGATTGTCCAGTCAGCATCACTCCCGATGACTTGGACAAAATTGAGCAACAGATGCGGCGGATAATCAAAGCGAATTTACCTATCATCCGCGAGGAAGTGCAACGAGAGGAAATTCGCGCCGAAATTAACGAGTTGAACGAACCATTAAAGTTAGAAATATTAGACCGCATTCCAGAAGGAGAAATAATCACCCGTTACTTTATTGGTAGTCCCCATACAGGTAAACCAGAGTCTTCATTGTTTGTTGCAGACATTCAACCAGCAAGTAACTATTGGTGGGACTTGTGTGCAGGGCCTCACATTAACTTTACAGGTGAAATTGCTCCTGATGCCTTTAAATTGTTGAATATTGCCGGTGCGTATTGGCAAGGAGATGAAACCAAAGCCCAACTGCAACGCATTTATGGTATAGCTTGGGAAACAAAAGAACAACTACAAGCTTACCTTAAACAAAGAGAAGAAGCCCTACGCCGCGATAAAACAGACCTCGTAACTTCAGAAAAACTTGAAGAAGTAGAAAATCTTATCCATGATCTAAAAAATGGTGCAAAAATTCTGCACACTAAACATGGAGAAGTGGCGTTACCATTAATTTTAAATGTGGGTTTAACTCCAAAAGATGAGTATACTGCTAATGATATAGAAGATCCTCACGAGGATGAACACCATCATCATGACAATGACCACGACCATCATCATGAGCATCATCATGAGCATCATTCACATCATTTAGAAAATGATGGATTTGTTTCGATTTCTTTTCAAAGCGATAGACCATTTGATGTTCATAAATTTGAGAACTTTCTCACTGAAGAGATGCCACAGAATGTGTTTCGAGCAAAGGGAATTTTGTGGTTTAGTGATAGTGAATTGCGCCATATTTTTCAACTGAGTGGGCCTCGCTATAGCTTACATGCTGATGAATGGCAAACTCCACGTAAAAATCAAGCAGTTTTTATTGGTATAAAGTTGGATATTAACCAAGTTTACTCACAACTTAATGGATGTTTGGTAGGATTAATTAAGTGTTAAGAAATGCCTGATTTAGTTAATAGTCTCACAGGTATGAAACTATTAACTAATTTATTCATTTATACTAATCAAACAAAGAATAATGACTCTATCGATTCGTCCTGATATAAATTCTGCTGCTCAAGTGGTTTCATCTTTATCTACTCAGCAATTACCAACTGTTACAGAAGCAGAAATGGCGCAGGCTGTACGTACATTGCTCATCGGATTAGGAGAAAATCCTGACAGAGAAGGATTGAATGATACTCCCAAACGAGTTGTCAAAGCTTTGCAGTTTCTCACCAAGGGATATCATGAATCTTTGGATGAACTGTTAAATGGGGCAGTATTTACAGAAGATGCCAACGAAATGGTGTTAGTCCGGGACATCGATATTTTTAGTTCTTGTGAACATCATATTTTGCCAATAATTGGCCGCGCTCATGTTGCCTATATTCCTAATGGCAAGGTAATAGGATTATCTAAAATTGCCCGTATTTGTGAAATGTATGCCCGACGTTTGCAAGTGCAAGAACGTCTCACTATACAAATTGCTGATGCACTGCAAGGTTTACTCAAACCCCAAGGGGTTGCAGTAGTAATAGAAGCAACTCACATGTGTATGGTGATGCGTGGTGTGCAAAAACCCGGTTCTTGGACTGTTACTAGTGCAATGCGTGGTGTGTTTGCGGAAGATGCACGGACTCGTGAGGAGTTTATGAATTTGGTACGCCACAATGTTAGTTTTCACTCTTAAGTTTCGGCTAGAGTAGATGTTTATTTAGCATCTGCTATGTAGAGACGAGAAATTTCTTGTCTCTACCTTCTTAATTTAGTAATCATCATAATAATGTAGTCATTATTTATTAGCTCTTGATGATGATTTTAGCTGTAGAAACGATTATGAATTTGAAGTTTAACGAGCAAGGTTTAATTTCTGCTATAGCCCAAGATTACCGTGATGGTACTGTCTTGATGATGGCTTGGATGAACTGGGAATCAATTCAAAAAACATTATCTACAGGCGAAGCTCATTATTGGAGTCGTTCTCGCTCCCAATTATGGTATAAAGGCGCAACATCTGGACATGTTCAAAAGGTAAAAGAGCTTTTTTACGACTGTGACGGAGATACCATATTGCTAAAAGTTGAGCAAATTGGTGATATTGCCTGTCACACTGGTGCAAGAAGTTATTTTTTTAATGCTGTGCAAATTTATCCTAAATCTTAATTTTGGAATTGATTATGACTCTGACAATTTACAACACTCTCACTCGTCACAAAGAACCCTTCCAGCCGCAAGAACCAGGTAAGGTAAAAATGTATTGCTGTGGTGTCACGGTGTACGATTATTGTCATTTGGATCATGGACGTTCTTACATTGTTTGGGATGTAATTCGCCGCTATTTGCAATGGCGGGGTTATGAAGTCCAATATGTGCAAAATTTTACTGATATTGATGATAAAATTCTCAATCGAGCTAATGCGGAAGGAACTTCCATGCAAGAGGTATCTGAGCGTTACATCCAAGCTTATTTTGAGGATATCAGACGTTTAAATGTAATGGATGCTTCTAATTATCCCCGCGTCACGGAAAATATTTGGGCTATTCACCAGTTAATTCAGGAATTAGAGAAAAAAGGCTACGCTTACGCCATTGATGGAGATGTTTATTACAAGGTGCAAAACTTCTCTGAGTATGGCAAACTTTCCGGGCGTTCTTTGGATGATATGCAAGCTGGGGCGAGTAATAGGGTAGACTCAGAAGACCCATCTCTTAAAAAGAAACAAAACCCGTTTGATTTTGCTTTATGGAAGGGTGCTAGACCAGGGGAACCAGCGTGGGATTCGCCTTGGGGTGTTGGTCGTCCGGGGTGGCATATTGAATGTTCGGCGATGATTCGCTCTCAGTTAGGTGATACGATTGATATTCACGGCGGTGGTGGCGATTTGGTATTTCCTCACCATGAAAATGAAATTGCTCAATCGGAAGTTATTACTCTTAAGCCACTAGCACGTTACTGGATGCACAATGGCATGGTGACAGTGAACAGTGAAAAAATGTCTAAATCATTGGGTAATTTTACAACGATTCGTCAATTACTCAATCAAGGTGTTGAATCTAATGTACTTCGTTTATTTGTTCTGCAAGCCCATTATCGCAAACCTTTAGATTTTACAGAAGATGCGATCGCTTCTGCTGAAAATGCTTGGAAAACCCTTAAAGAAGGTTTGTTTGGCTACCAGTACGGTCAAGGGCTGGGGACAAATCAATTCAAAATTCAAAATGACGCTCGCGGACTCGCTAACGCTGCGCTAACAAAATTCAAAATTAAAGAACTTCTGCCTCCTACCTCTTCCCATGCCCAACGCCCAATACCCCATGCCCAACCCTATGTTGAAAGCTTTGAAAGGGCGATGGATGATGACTTTAACACACCAACTGCATTAGCTGTTCTTTTTGAACTGGCAAAAGAATTACGTCGTCAGGGAAACCTTTTGACTCATCAAGGTAAAACCGATACTTCCTCAGAAACGATTAAGCAGCAGTGGCAAACCCTAGTTCACTTGGCACAGGTTTTAGGACTAGAAGCAGTACCAAAAGATGAAACTGATGCCAAACAAGAACGTTTAAGTAATGCAGACATTGAAACTTTAATTCAACAACGGCAGAATGCACGTAAACAGCGCAATTTCGCCGCTTCAGACCTGATACGCGACCAATTGCAAGCAGTGGGAGTAACTCTCATCGATAAACCAGATGGTACAACTGTGTGGCATTGATCGAGTCAGCAATTTTCTTGCTACTATATTCCAAATTATATAAAAATGATTATCATTACATTTATGTCTGTACCAAACATTATTGTCGTTGCAGGTTCGTCTGGGGTTGGAAAAACTACCTGGGTTTGTCAACAGATGCGAGATATTGCAAATGTTGACAAAATAATTTATTACAGCCCTGGTACTGGGACTGTTCCCGTTGACCAAACCCGCATAGCTTCTGAATTTCCTGATTTACAGGTCTTTAGCGATATTCAACAAGTCGAATTTCTCAACCAAATACCCTCTTCAGATGCGGTTTACATTGAGTGGGGATTTTATCTGGAGTTGGCATCTTTAGCACAAATATTAGATAATCTGACTTACCGTACCGTAGCAGTTCTACCATCCGACCTCAAAGACTCCGAATATTACGCTTGGGCGAACGAGATTGTACGCGGCGCACCAACCCAAGCCAGTAATGCTGAAACTTTATGGCGGGCGGCAAGCAGCGGTCAAGTAATTGACGAAAATAGTCTGGAAGAATTTTGGTACGAAATCACCCACGGTGCTTACGGTATTGTCACCCGCGCCAAAGGCATTTTTGACGTGAACGATGGTAGGTCACTTTACTGTGATTTTGTCGCTGGCGTTCCCCAAACAGATTTTCTGGAATTAGACCTACCACGCTACTTAGAAGGTAGACCTCAACGTTTCAGTGGACTAGAAGTGGTAGGAAAAAACTTGGATGAAGCAGCTTTAAGGCAAACCTTATCAGATTGCTGTTTATCTGACGCAGCCATTTTGCAATACCAACAACAAGTAAAAGAGATTTTATTAGAAGGGGAACCAGTGTGAAAATAGCCGTCATTTCATGTATTCATGGCAATTACGAAGCCTTGGATGCTGTATTACTAGATATTGACCAGCACTCATGCGAAAAAATCTTTTGTGTTGGCGATTTGGTAGGATATGGGCCGCATCCCAATGCAGTCGTTGCTCAAATTCGTTCTTTAGATATTCCCACCTGCGTCGGCTGTTGGGATGAAGATATTGTGGAAGGTTTGAACGCCTGCGATTGCAGCTATCCCTCTTTATTGGCAGAAAAAAGAGGAATACAGGCTCATGAGTGGACTAATAAGGAAATCTACCCAGAAAATCGGGAATTTTTAGCCCAATTACCCTACAGTCTGAAAGAGGGCAATTTAGCTTTTGTTCACGGTAGTCCTCATAGTAACCATGAATATCTGTTACCTGAACTAGACGCTTTTGTAGCACTAGAGCGCGTACTTTCCACAGATGCAGATGTGCTTTTTTGTGGTCATACTCATGTACCTTATGCTCGAAATCTTGATGCTGGTCAACTACAAATCAGCGTTGGTAGAGGAGAAAAAGTAGACGAAATCCAGTTCATCTCACCTCTAAAACGAATTGTAAATGTAGGTTCAGTGGGAGAACCCCGACATGGACGACCAAATGCAACTTATGTAATTTACGATACAAACACTCAAGACATTAAACTGCGGGAAGTACCCTACGATTATCAAAAAACCTGTGCGGCGATTATCGACAAGGGTTTACCTGCAATTTTTGCTTGGCGTTTAGCGCATGGGTTGGAATATGCAGAACGAGCAGATGACCCAACTCATGTTTGCACAAGGTAATCTCTCTCCTCCTCTGCGCCCCTTTGCGCTTTCCTTCGCGTTCCTCTGCGTTTAAAAAAATATGAATAAATGGGCAATTTTGAGTGGAATTGAAGCTAACTTGGCGGCTTATGAAGCCGTGATGGCAGATATTAAGCGTCAAGGTAATAGCGTAGAAGCTTTGTATATTTTGGGCAACTTGGTAGGCCCAAGACCAGAAGCAGAAAAGTTGGTGGAACGAGTGCTTAACCCACCTCATGGAGAATTAGAACCTTTAATTTGTAAGGGATGGTGGGAAGAACAGTGTTTGATTTTGCATGGTCTGGCGCCAACTGGAGATGCCCCTGAACTCATAGCAAAATATGGGGGTGATACAGTAAAACTACTATGGGATAGTGTTTCTGGACAAACTGTACAATGGTTGCGATCGCTTGACTTTGGTTTTTTTGAATTAGATTGTTTATTAATCCACGGTTCAACGGTAGGTGTAGACGATGAACTAACCCCAGAAACTCCCCCAATTCAAATGCTTGATAGACTCTCAAGGATGCAAGCAAATAACTTGTTCTGCGGTCGTTCTGGTTTAACTTTTCAGTATCAGTTGCAAACTGGTTCCATCACTAGTGCATTAACTACCCTTGATAACCAAGCATCTCCTCAAACTGTCACCGTTACACCGCGTCAAGTAATTGGAGTGGGGAATGTGGGACGGACACCAGGTCAAGCTACCTATACTCTCTACAACCCTGGCACGAATCAGGTGGAATTCAAGACTCTGAACTACGGAAGTAGTAAGGGATTTCAAAGCCAGCGCCGAGTTACAGAATCAAAATTTTGCGTGTAATCAATTGCGAAGGCGATGGTGCATATATTGCCAAGGCTTGCCAGATATTGGCACAGTGCAACCATCCTTTTAGGATAAGCGATCGCTCTTTTGTGACAAATTCAAAAATCTAACATCCAATGGGCAGAGGGAAGTACCTGTGAAAGACGATATGATATTTAGATAATGATTCTCATTTTAACAGCAGACTTCCCTTCTGGTTATGATAAATGTCACTTAAAGGATAAAGTGGCCGCAGTAGTAAAACCTTGCTGGCTTTAAGAAACGAATTGCGGCTGAGATTGGTGTCCAAATTGTGTGCTGCTCCACCGTACTGCTCTGCGGCAATGCAATCAAGCCATAGCTGCTGGACGCACGGGGGTTGTTGTCTTACCCAGTTGACATCATCAATTGAAACTTTGCAGTGTGGTCGAGTAGAAGCTTTCTCAGATGAACGCCCCTTGCGTTTGTTGCCACCGTCAATTATTTGTAGTGCTGCTGTAGTCGTCATATTATCCTCTAAAATTTCACATCACGAATTAGGCGACACTGTGATTCATGCCGCATTCAAGTCTTTAGGGTATGTAAGCGCGAGTTACTATCTAGCTGTTATTCGCCTGACCAAAACCGCAACTCATCTTTTGGATACCTGTCAGTTTTCTTGGACTCGTTTCGCCAGCAATCCCATGCAACTACCAACTCTTCGCCTAAATCCTCCACGACTTCACCTCTTTCCACATACAGAGTGCGGTAAGGGTCGGCATGGGCAACGATAGAACCAAGCCCAATAACAAGAGCGCAATTAGAAGAACCGGACTCGGCAGAGGTTTCGTGGAGAACCGATAGTTCTTTAATCTTGGAGGATTCGGCTTTTTCCAAAGCAGTGATTAACTCTGTCTCTTGCGGTGTCAATTCTGCCCAGTAGTCATTTTTGATAGCCTCATACTCAGTAACTACGCTCAAATAGTCCCACCAACTACAATCTGGCTTTGACAACACCCGTCGAATATCATTAACCGCCTGGGGAAGCAGTTGCAATTGTTCGGCACGATATGCGATCACCTGTGGTGTCGGATCACTGCCCAGAATTAACGCCGCCGCTTCAAGCGCTTGGGTATTGTTCATCGCACTGGCAAGATTCCCCAACGCCATGCCCATCAAGCGTAGGCACTCCTGGGCATTCTCCTTGGGTACTTCGGTTGCAAGCGATCGCAGGTCAATTGTTTTATTTAACGATCGCTTGACTTCCTTGTTTAAAGCTTTGGTAGCCTGTTTGGTGAGAGTATTGCTCCATTCCTGGGCGGGACATTCTCCTACAGCGTGTTCTAGTTCCTGAATACGCTCTTTTAGTCGCTGGTTCTCCAGTTCTAGCTGTCTCAACCCTTCCATTTCGTCCAACCGTTGCTGTAACTGGATGTTTTCTTGTTTCTGCTGCTTGTACAGGTTTTGCAGAGATTGGATTTGCTCTTGTACTTGTTCTTCAGATCTGGCCGATACTTCTGCTTGTAGCCCAATTCTCAATTCCTGCTCTAGACGCTCTAACTCCTGCTGGTGTTGCTCTTTGATTTAGGCGATGGCCTCAGAATATTCTTTTGGGTAAGTCCGCCCAGTCGATTCGGACACAATTGCATCATTTAAACCAGTCAAATCAGTATTAGTAAACTACTATAGTAAATCTACTGAGACTGCTAATATCAGTCTGGAATCCCGTTCTGTACATTTGTAGCTTATAGACACAACACTAGCCATTATGCAGATTAGTATCCTAAGTGACTTATAAAAAATGCTGGAAAAACAACTTGTTGAGTTTTCACTAGAAGATGGTAGTAAGTTTTTGGTGGAAGTAGAAGAACCTAACAATAACCTGAGTTCGGGTTAAAGGTAAGGAGGTAAAAGCCACTCCAGTTGAAGGCTAGGTTTCTTAGGTTGATGACAATAAGCGATTAATCCGCAAAGAACGTTAACGCAAAAATTAACAGGGCTTCGG